>Ga0208242_100160_pt1 | contig 85684 bp, 68 predicted proteins | sample SubbioAug_CSW13A_FD_184825 | JGI IMG/M metagenome (GOLD analysis project Ga0208242, IMG submission 184825) | Serpentinite rock and fluid subsurface biosphere microbial communities from McLaughlin Reserve, California, USA - CR12Aug_CSW13A (SPAdes) | ecosystem: Environmental > Terrestrial > Deep... | reverse complement strand
AGGGTTGTTTTTTTATTATGTAGAACAGAGCTGTTCAAGTATTTCTAAACTAAGTATTCTAATCGTCCTATTATGCAAGGAGATTATCCCCCGTAGCTGCATATTCTTTAATTCTCTTGATAAAGTTGGTCTTGATACGTTTAAGTGTTCCGCCAGGGATTTCTTTGTAAATGTTAACATTATAGTTTTGCTGTTTTGTTTACTGTGTTCCAACAATAAAAAAAATGCTATTTTGGCAGCAACAGAATTCAAGGAAAGTATTTCAATAGTAGAGTTTAATGCTAATACTCTATTTGAAACAGATTCTAGAAACTTGGAAATAATCTCTTTATCTTTAGAAAAAATTTTTAACAAGTTTGATTTATTGATTAAGAAAACAGAGCTGTTTTCGTTGGCAGTAATTGTAGAGGGATAGTTCTCGATCTTAGCAAATATAGATGCATCGGCTATTAAATCAGGCGAAAACCTTCTGTTTACAGTTACAATCTTTCCGGAGGAGAATATTTTCTGAACATCTACACTTCCTTCTAATAAAATTCCAAGAGTATCAGAATGATGGTGGGGGGAAAAGACCACCTCATTTTTTGAGTATAATTTTACATTGTATTCAATGTCTGATAATAAAAATACTATTTTTTCAGGAGATAGATGGTTAAACAGGCGGCATTTGTTTAGCTGCCGTACTAGATGTTGCATTTTCTAAACCTCCCCATGAAAAAAATATAAAGTGTATCCTAGGATACTTTTTTATAGGTTGAATGATAGTATAATATTATCATGGTCGAGAATGATTTTCAATATCATCGTCGAGTGTTTGTCGATTAACTTTTCTGCTAGATTAAGGGAGGTTTATTTCTTGAATAGTTTAGGTATTGATATTGGCTACTCTGCTGTAAAGTTTGTTTTAATAGATAAAGATTATGAAGTCCTTGAGAATGCTTATATTTTGCACAAGGGAAGAATTAAGGAAAAAATAGAACAGTACGTAAATCAATTAATGGGTAAGTATGGAGAGCAGAATATAGTGTATGGAGCCCTGACCGGACAAGGGAGTAAAACCATCTCAGAAAAATTGAAAATGGTCTGGATTAATGAAACCACATCTTTGGTAGAGGGAAGTAGAACTTTTAATTCGGACGTTAATTCAGTTTTTGAAATTGGTGGGCAAAGCTCCAAATATTTAACCAATATTAATGAGACTGGAAATTCAAGTATTATAATTTCTATTAACTCAAACTGCGCTGCGGGCACAGGGTCATTTTTAGAAGAGCAGGTTTCCAGATTAGGGATTAACCTGGAAGATTACTCAACACTGGTAGCAGATGCTGATTTCGCCCCAAGAATAGCAGGTAGATGCAGTGTGTTTGCAAAGACAGATATTATTCACCACCAACAAGAAGGTACTACTGTAAATGATATTCTGCTAGGGTTAGCGTATGCACTGGTAAAGAACTATAGAGCCAATGTTGTAAAGAAAAACCCAATTCAAAAGCCTATATTGCTTACAGGCGGAGTCATTTATAACAATGCAATTGTAAGAGCATTCCAAGACGTCTTTAAACTCAGAGCTGAAGATATAATGATACCCGATAATTGCGGAAATATTGCAGCGTTAGGGGCTGCAATTATAGGAATTAAAGACAGCTTATCCCTCAATATAGCAAAACTTAAGACAGTATCTGTGCGTGAAGAAGGTGAAAGTAAAGTAACAGAAGGGGCTGTTAAATTTGAACCATTAAAAAATTATGGCGTAAATGACAGTGTTGGAAAGCACAAATGTAAGCCAATAAATGCGCAAACGCAAATCAGTGGTTATCTTGGACTTGATGTGGGGTCTACAAGTACAAATATTGTTTTGATGGACCAAGATAAAAATGTAATTTGTTTTAAATACCTAAGGACTTTAGGAGATCCCATTGCAGCAGTAAGAAAAGGACTTTTAGAAATAGAAAAAGATTTTGGAAAAGAGATAAAAATATTGGGTGTTGGTGCTACTGGTTCTGGTAGGCATTTGGCTGGCAGCTTTGTAGGTGCAGATACCATTGTAGATGAAATAACAGCCCAAGCAAAAGCAGCACATAGTATTGATTATGAAGTAGATACGATTATAGAAATTGGTGGGCAAGATTCTAAATTTATCAGAATACAAAATGGGGTTGTCTCCGATTTTGAAATGAATAAAATCTGTGCTGCCGGAACGGGATCATTTATAGAAGAACAAGCAAAAAAACTGAATATATCTTTAGATGAGTTTGCCAGTTTAGCAATGAGCTCAGAAAATCCATTGGATTTGGGCGATAGATGCACCGTATTTATTGAAACAAATATTGCGGCATGCCTCGGTAATGAAGCAAAATTAGAAGATATCTCAGCAGGCCTGTCCTATTCAATTGTAAAGAACTATTTAAACAAAGTTGTTGGCAATAAACAGATTGGCAAGAAAATTTTCTTCCAGGGCGGCGTGGCCTACAATCAAGCTGTTGTTAATGCATTTAAATCTTTATTAGGTAAAAAAGTAGAAATCCCTAAGTTTTTCAGTGTAACTGGAGCATATGGCGCTGCGATTTTAGCTAAAGATGATATGCAGGATTCAATATCATTATTTAAAGGCTTTAATGTCGAGGAAAACTTTGTTTGCCAAAAAGAAAAGAATAATAATTCAACTCAAGCTGGATACCAAATAAGGGTATTTGAGGAAATTGAAAAATATTATTTGGAAGGATATGAAAAAACAATAGACCCTCGCAAAAAAACTGTGGGTATTCCCAGAGTACTTTTCTTACACAAGCTATTTCCCCTATTTAATGCTTTTTTTAAGGAACTAGGATTCAACGTTATTTTGTCAGATAAGACTAGTGATAAGACTGTAGAATTGAGCCAGGAGTTTTCTATGGATGAAACATGTTATCCGATTAAACTCATCAATGGCCACGTAGCCCAGTTAATTGAAAAAGAAATAGATTATCTCTTTTTACCTAGCCTCTATACAATGGCTCATGCTATTTCTACTACAAGACAAAATTATGGCTGCGTATACATGCAATGTTTCCCCAAGCTTATTAATAGAACCATGGATTTAGAGGATAAAGGGATCGTATTACTATCTCCCGAGCTTTCGTTTAACTTTGGTAAAGAGTATATGATGAAAACTTTAATTAAGTTAGGTGTAAAATTAGGGAAAAGTAAAGCTCAAACAGCCTTGGCCCTGACAAAAGGGATGATGAGTTTAAAAAAATTCGAAATGAAAACTGAAAAATTAGGTGAGGAAACAATCAATAATCTGGATAAAAATGAAAAAGCCTTTGTTATTGTAACAAGAAATTATGGAATATCTGACCCTGTCTTAAATATGGGCATTCCAGAAAAAATAGAAAAGTTAGGATACAAAGTGCTAACTCTATCAAATTTACCTGCTCATGACCATGATACTTCTAAGGAACATCCAAATATGTATTGGCCATTTGGGCAGCACATATTATCTGGTGCACAAATTATTAAACAGCATCCTAATCTCTATGCAATATATTTAACGAATCATGGCTGTGGGCCAGACACTATTTTGAACCATTATTTTAAAGAAGAAATGACGGGTAAGCCTTATTTAAACATTGAAGTAGATGAGCACTTTTCAAGCGTAGGAGTCTTAACCCGAGTAGAAGCATTTATTAACAGTTTGAAATTACAAAGAGTTCGATCCAGTGAAACATTAACTCTTAAACAGTACTCAGAGATGGTGGCTTCTGGGGGTCTATGGAATTAGTGGTTCACGTTGAACAACAACAATGGCTTGGGACATTTTGTCACACGATATATCGATGGGGCGTTGAATGCATTTCGCAACGCCGGTATTCTTAAGCAGGACAGAATCTGCGGGACAAGATTTACCCGCCATCATGCAGCGTCTCATATGCTAAAAAGCGGCGTACCTCTTTACGATATATCGGCCGTACTCGGCCATTGCGACCCAAGCAGCGTTGATACGTATTTAGCGACTGACGAAAACATGATGAGTCGGTGCTGCCTCCCGCTTCCTTTTGCGGAAGGGGGCGTGAACAATGAATGACGTATCTGCATCACTTGACTGTCTGGCTGAACAATTTCTCGCGTACAAAAGGGCGTTGGGGGTTCAATACGAAACAGGCGAATATTATCTAAGAAACTTTTTGACCTATGCAAACTCGAACAATCCAACGGCCTTTGGCGGGTTTGAAAAAGACCGGGAAACACTAAAATACCGCTGTCCTGCAAAACACTACGGGATCGACTGTAAAGGGGCGGACGTATGCCCGGCAGCAAGTGGGATCCGGATTCCTTTATCGGAAGACAGACGCATATTTACGCCGCTTGCCCGTTCCAGCTACAGTTGGAAGACGGAATACAAAAAGCGGACAGCTGTAGAACGTGTGAGTAGCCGTCTTGACGTCTCCTTTGGCTTTGAAAATCACTTTATTTACAACAACGCAAATGGCTCGCTATAAATTGTTGTTGACATATAAACACACTGTCATAGACAGTTGAAATAATAAAACTGTTTATTGCAAGGAGGAGCTATTTTTATACGATAAGCAAAAATTTATGGATGAAAAAATTTTTGTACTAATGCCCTTGCAAAGATGCACAAAGTGAACTATAATGAACTTAACTAATCAGTTAAGTTAACTAAAAGGGTAAGTGGGGTGGTGGTCGCAAAAGGTGCTTATTGAATACGAAAAAGAATCAGTTCGTGATATTTTCAATGATTTTGACTTTATGAAGAAAGAGATTGGAAAGGATAGAGCTAGAGCAACAAAGAAGAGACTCGATCAATTGAAGGCAGCGATAAATTTTAGCATCTATTTGACGACAGGGCTTGGAAAACCGCACCCATTGTATGAAAACCTAAAGGGGTATTATGGAATTAACCATTACTGGAAATGTGAGACTTGTTGTGAAGCCTGATGCCGAAAGCTTGGAACCAGAAGCTTTGAAAGAATGCGATACTGTGATTATTAAGGGGGTGATGGATTATCATGGCAGAAAAAACGAATGGCTTATCCCGTGAATTTATCATTCATCCGGGAGAAACGTTAAAAGAAATGCTGGAAGATAGAGACATGACGCAACGTGAGTTAGCAATGAGAACAGATGTGAAAGAGCCACACATTAGTGGTATCGTGAATTGTCAAAAACCAATCTCTGTTTCTTTTGCTAAGAAATTGGAGTATGCGTTGGGGGTAGATGCAAGCTTTTGGATCAATCTTCAGGCAAGCTACGAAAAGGAACTGGCTGATTTTGAAGAGATAAACCAGATCTCAAGTGAAGAATTGGCGATTCTTCAAAAATTAAAAAACATCACCGAGTACGCTCAGGATATCCGTTTGCTCAACCCTGACGCTCAAGGTTCGATGCTTGTCATTGAGTGGCGAAAGCGGTTAAATGTCAGCAGCTTGGCGCGAATTCCTGAAATATCACAGGCCGGGGCGTATCGTTTGGCAGTGGCGGATAATGTGGATCCATATGTTCTATTTACCTGGCTTAGAATTTGCGATCTAATCACAAAAAAACAGCTGGTAAACCAGGAGCTGAATATTGATAGGCTAAAGAGCAAACTGCCTGTAATTCGAAGGCTCACTTTCGAAGATGTGGATTCGATTCATTCAAGACTGAAGGAGTATTTTGCAGAGTGTGGGATTAAATTCGCCATTGTCAAGCATTTTACTGGAGCACCTGTGCAGGGTGTCATACAGAAAAATAATGATGGTACCCTCAATCTAATCATGACATTAAGGCGCAAGTTTGCGGATGTCTTTTGGTTTACGCTTTTTCATGAAATCGGGCACATTATCAATGGAGATATAGAGGATAGGCTCATCGACTATGAGGATACAAAAAGTGAGATTGAAGATCGAGCAGATGAATTCGCAGCCAATACACTGATCGCTCAAGAAATGTATAACCATTTTGTTGAAACCGGCGATTATTCGCTGCCGCGCATTCACCAGTTCTGCTCTGAACAGAATATTCCCGCCTATATCTTGATCGGCAGATTGCAGCGTGACAAGCACTTTGAGTATCATCACTATGTTCACGAGAAAATCAAGTATGAGCTAGACGGAATCGAAAAGACAATCGAATAAGTTGCCAATAAACCACAATAGTAAGATCCCATACGGGTATTTTCGATCATCCGAGCTTCCCTGGGCTTTCCTTTGATATTGAAATGCTGTTTAGCAAACCAAAAATTTAGTAAAGCGGTCTTTCATCACTGTCTTAGGCAAAAAGAGGCTGTTGCATCACGATAAGTTCGTTCTGCAACAGCCTCTTTTTGCATGTATATTGTTATTCATTTTACTTGATACATTCTCTACATTTTGTTGTCGTATCTGGTAGTTTTCCTGCCAAAACTAGGTTTTATTCCCAGATCGTTTACTTACTGCATATGATGGGCGGTCTTTTGCCGGGCGCGTAAATTCTCTAAACTGTCCCACGGAGTAGCGGCATACCTTGCGGACCACTGCTGCTGGTTATTCAGGTAGACATCCAGTTGTTCCCGCAGTAGCGGATCGTTGGACCGGTTGTAAACCTGGAGCGCCGATTCAACCCCGGCAGGACCTCCATGGGATAAGATTTCGACATCAAAGCTGCTGAGTGTTCCCGAAAGATAACGTTCTGCGTTGTAACGGGCAACAAACCCGTTAGGATTTAAAAGGAAGAGCAGGCAAAGCATCACTGCCCCCGTGACGGCAGCAAGCCTTAAAATAGAGAATTGTCGTTTTTGCATGGCGATCACCCCGACGTAAAGGACGGCCAGGAATACCAGAAAAATGCTGGGGAGCAGCCGGCGGACAGAGAGTCCGTATGCCCCGATATACAAGGCCATTTTGCTGAAGGCGGTTGAAATAAACAATAAAGTGAGCAACGACAGAAAAACATTAAAAATTTTCAATATGGGGTTGACGCTACGTTGTTTTTTAGAAAAAAGATTTGCCGCTGTCAGCAGCGATAAATTGATGGCCGCAATTGTACACAGTTCAAAAAACCCCTTGCGGGCGTATTCGGAATAAACCAACCAGCCCTCCGGCCGTTCTCCGATAAAAGCTGAGAAAAAATAGGGCAGTTGGCTGACGACAAATACTACGTACAAGCCGCATACCAAGCCCAGCAGGGTGTAAACCGTGGCCGACGGCAGCAACCTTAGGGATGATACACCCTTTTCCAAATCGTCTTTTTTGAAGGTGAAACAACCTCTTTTATGAACACTGCCTGTCACCAGTCCAAAGATGTAGGCTGCTGCCGGAATACCGATAATCATATTAAAGATTAGTACAGTAACTTCATTTCGCATGCCTTGAACGTATTTAAAAATGCTGTTAGTAATTTTGGCGAAGCCTCCGCTGTCAGCCTCTATCAGCAATGGCAAAACCATACCCCCGATTATAAAAGCGAAAGCAATTCCCAGTGCGATGGAAAAAAATTGACTTACTGTCGCCTGTTTTTTTCTTCCCAGAAAGGCAAGGCTTCTAAAATGACTATCAAAGTTTTTGAGTGGAATGAACAGCAGGCCGTTAAGAAAATCCAACCCAATAAAGTTACTCGTTTTTCCCAGCAGCGGCAGGCCGGTCGCGCATATCACCCAGTATATTGCACAAAAGAATAATAGTAAACTGCGCCATGGTTCCAACCCATGGTTATTCCAAAGAGAGAAGCTGATTCCGGTAAACGCCGTTACCGCCAGCCAAAACCATCCTTCCCCTGAAATAATCACTCCTTTTTTTCGAAAATAAATAGTTGTAGCCCCTAAGTAGCCGGCGGTAAAGAACGTCACGCTCCATCCCTGCCAGTAAAAAAGTACCCATCGAGCAAAAAGAAACCCCAATATAAAGACAAAAATAGCAAAAATACCGTCTTTAATGTCCGGTTCAAAAGGTTCTTTTAAGGAGAATGCGGGAACAGCGGGATGTTCCCATTTTTTGTTGCCGTGTTCCTTCGCTTGCTGCTCCGTATTGCCTGTAGAGACGCACTCATTGCTGCAAATATCAATCATCTGATTTGCCGCCTTCCTTTCGACTTGCTCTGTATTCCAGGATGTCTCCCGGCTGGCACTCCAGCGTCTTACATATGGCCTCCAGTGTGGAGAACCGAATTGCTTTGGCCTTCCCGGTCTTGAGGATGGAGAGATTGGCCGGGCTGATGCCTATGATCTCGGCCAGTTCACCGGAAGGCATTTTTCGCTTGGCCATCATCACATCCAGATTAACTACGATCGGCATTCCGTCCCCCCCTTTTAGATGGTGTAGTCAACTTCGTTTTGCAGTTCTACGGCTTTTGCCAGCACATTTTTCACGACACGGACTATCAGCCCCATAAAGGCTGCGGCAACCGCCACAAAGATCCACGGGAAATAGTAAAAGGCTGAAACAGTGCCGATGCCCGCCCCCATAAAACAGCTCCAGGAAATCCACCGCAAATAGTCTACGTTATCTGTGATAAACACTTGCTCCTGCTCAATCCGTCGTAGCAGGCGAAACAGGTTGTAGAGCAGGATTCCCGCTGGGATGCCACCCACGTAGATTGTGGCAAGAAAGAACGACTTAGTTCCCTGTAGTTCCGCCCGGGAAAAATTCAGAAACCATCGCGTTAGCCACGGAGCGGTTACAATTGTGCCGATCAATCCGGACATAAAAACCAGGAGACATAATTTGCTCAGGTTGAGGGATTTTTTGTCATTCCACATAGCTTCATCCTCCAATCGCTTTATTGGTTGCAGTATAACACAAATAATATTGATATACAATATCAAATTACTGTTTAACAATATATTTATTCCGTATTGCATAAAAATAAATGTTGGTTCCAAAGAGTTTGGGCGAAAAGGATGAGTTAGAAAGTCAGCAGCACTGTAATAAAGACACCGTAAAAGATAGATAATTTTGGTCGATAAATGGAAGATTATGTGATATAATTAAATGAAAAATATATAATGAAAAAGGTGAATAAATGGATATTTACAAATTACTTGACTTATATAAGGCTACCATAGATGAGCGCAGACCTTTTGAGGGTGAGATGCTGAAACAGATCAGAGATTACTATCGTATCGGCCTTACATGGTCCTCTAACGCGCTTGAGGGGAATATCCTTACAGAAAGCGAAACCAAAGTACTGCTTGAGGATGGATTGACCATTGGCGGTAAACCATTGCTGTATACCTATGAGGCGGTTGGACATGCCAAAGCGTATGATTTTATGTTTACACTTCTTAGGAATAGAACCATCACTGAAAGAGATGTCCTTACGATGCATCAAATGTTTTATGAGAACATAGAAGCGGAATATGCCGGAAGGTATCGTGACGTATACGTATTTATTAGCGGCTCGAAATATCCTGTGACTGAACCGGAACGCATACAGGCAGAAATGGATGGCTTGTTTCAGTGGATTGTAAACGAAAGAGAGCAGCTTCATCCGATAGCATTTGCAGCACTGCTACATAAACGGTTTGTATTTATCCATCCGTTTAAAGATGGAAATGGGAGAATCGCAAGGCTTATCATGAATGCATCACTGATACAGGATGGATATCTGCTGGCTATTATTCCTCCGGTGCTGCGGCATGAATACATTGACCATCTTGAAAAAGCCCATAGAGATGACAAACCCTTTGAGCAGTTTATTGCGGAGCGGGTCATTGAATCTCAGAAGGAAATTATGCGGTTACTGCACATACCTATTCCAACGATGGATAGTGGTATTGATATGAAGCCATAATACTATGCGTTTCAGTTACTCCGACAGCGGGGGAGCCGGCCAGTTCAATCAAGGTGAACGGTGTAATAGTGCAAAGTGGTGCACAATCCGGTCAAATCGGCTTGAAAGAGGTGAGTAGCCTCGAGGAATTTCACCTCGGGGCTACTCACCTCTTATGCCGAAATTTAATACGGTTTGTATTGTGAAAGCTTTTGGATATGGCATGACGTGGGATGACTGCAAGTTATTGCTTGTAGAAGAAAATGGGAAAGAGGGGTAAAGGTAATGGCTGACAGAAGTAAAGGAATGTGCCGGTTTTGCGGAAAGGAATATACAAAATCGGGGATGGTGAAACATATTTCATCATGTAAGTACCGGCAAGCTTGGTTGGAACAAAAAGGTAACGAAAAGCAGTCGGGTTATTTCAGCATTGCAGTGGGAGGGACATACTGTAAGGAATACTGGTTGCTGCTTGAGGTTCGTGAAGATGCAACGCTAGCAGATGTGGACGAGTTCCTGAGGGAGATTTGGCTGGAATGCTGCGGTCATTTAAGCGCTTTCTTGATTGACGGTGTTTATTATGATGTGGAACCGATGGAATCGTGGGGACGCCTGAGAAAGACCATGAACTGCAGATTAAGAAGTGTCTTGGATGTAGGCATGCGCTTTGCGCATGAATATGATTTTGGTTCTACGACTGAATTAACGTTAACAGTATTTGATTATCGGGTCGGCGACCGGCATAAAGATAAGATCGTGATAATAGCAAGAAATAATCCGATACGTGTGTTGTGTGATGAGTGCGGAAAAAGGCCGGCTGCAGTGGTTTGTATTGCCGACGGTGAGGTTTTATGTGAGCATTGCATGGAGGAACATGAATGCGGCGACATGCTTGCGAGTTTAACGAATTCACCCCGGTCGGGTGTATGTGGATATGAAGGCAGCGAGAAATATCCTGATGTACTGGAGCGGATTACGGAGCAGAAATAGGAGATATGAGAACAATTACAAAGGAAGGTGAAAAATGATGAGTGTACTTTCCGGCAAGCTGCAGAAGCATCTGGACGAAAAGATAGGAAAAGGTTACGAATTGTTATTTGAAAACGTAGGTGCACCATTGTCTCATGCTGCTATTATGGCCAGAGAGCTGGGCACTCCTGCTGATGTGGGATGCGGTAACGCTACGTTAAGACTTAAACAGGAGACAGGGTTATTGTCGAAGGTGGGAATGCTTCTTTTCGAGAAAAGGCTCCAAAAGATATTGTTGAAGAAGTAGCAGATATAATCGTATCCTTTGTGGAAATAGAAAGTATTTAGAGCATAATAATAAACCGTCCGACGTCACCGCCAAACCGGATTGCCGCATCTATGCACGGTATGTCATTGACAATCTCTGGGATAACTAGGAGTCGCGAGTCCGGGTCCATGACCCAATCAACAACGTGGATAAGGCTTAACTGCAAACAATAATTACGCTCTCGTTGCTTACTTAGCAGTGTGTCCGCTTACCGCGAGCCTGTAGTGGTAAACCGGGCGTCGACTAATCGGCTACCGAACCCACGGTTTGCCAAAGCCTTAGGGGAAGGAAATAACACCTGTGCTAGCGTAAATGTATCCTGTCTCAGGGAGCCCCATACGCGAATCCAAATCTGAGGCTACACTCGTAGAAGCTTTTACTGGTCTGCTTTCGGACAGGTTCGACTCCCCTCTACTTGCAAAAAACTGCGGGTTATCAGAAACCCGAAGTTGGTTTCGTCCTGTATAACACCCTGATGGCTAACCCTAGCCGAAGAAACTAAAGTGTTTAAGCAGAAAGCACAGGTTACAGAACTTTTTGTGTCACATTTATGGGCATAATTCCATTTTCATTTTTATACTGCCTGGGTGAAATATTATTTAATTGTTTAAATAATATATTGTAGTAGTTCTGATTATTGTAGCCAACTGCAATAGCAATATCCAATATAGACTTATCTGTATCTCTTAATAATAATTGTTTGCTTCTCTCGATTCTTACCTCATTTAAAACTTGGGTAAATGTCTTATTTGTATCCTTCTTGAAAACAGAGCAAAAATAGGATTTGCTAATCCCTAGTTTTTGTGAAACACTTTCTACAGTAAGAGGCTCAAAAAATCTGGTATTAATATGGTCTAAAGCTTTTTTTACATAAAAACTATAGGTACATTCTTTGTTTAGTCTGATAAAATTTGAATTCTCTGCTATATTACGGAGTAATGTAATAAGATGAGGGATACAATCAGAGGGCTTATACAACATATTATTTTTAGTCAAAGGATTCGAGGTGTATGGGCCTAAAACATAAACACCCCTGTCAACGTTTTTAGGGCAAATATAAATAACTGCAAAATCAATATTATTTTTTGATAGTACTAAGTGTGCAGTACTATCTTTTTTATTTAGTTCATTATCAATTTGAGCGATAATTCCTTGTTCTTGAAAAATAGACTCAGCTATCTGGCTATGCCCTTCATTATGAATAACCATACCTTCTACATCAATTGCTTTTATAGGTATATGCGTGCATAAGTAAAAATTTACCATAGTGTTAGCTATATGTTTTCTGCCCAATGAACTATGAATCTGCATAAAAAAAACATCCCTTCTGCGAATATATATAAATATTTTTATAAAAAAAGTAATATGCTCAAAATTAAAATTTTGTTGTATAGTATAGTATAAGAGAAGAGAATGAAAATCATTATCAGTCAGCGATTTAATTAATTATATCATATTTAAAAAAGGTGTCAAATAACAATCTAACTATTGAATTTGAGGAGGAGGTATGAAGAGAAGATATTTAATTGTTGCACTTATTGTGCTCTCATTTACATCACTATTCATCGGAGTAAAAAATATCAATATTTTAGACATAATCCGTCTTGAAGATGACAAAATCCAAATTCTATTGATCAGTAGAATACCCCGCCTTGTCAGTATTATCGTGGCAGGTGTCAGCATGAGTATGGCTGGTTTGATCATGCAACAGCTGACAAGGAACAAATTTGTTTCTCCAACCACTGCTGCCACTGTTGATAGTGCCAGATTGGGCATTTTAGTCTCATTGTTATTATTTTCCTCCTTCAGCAGTTTTACCAAGATGGTTGTCTCCTTTATGTTTGCTTTGGCCGGAACCTTCTTGTTCATAAAGATCATCAAAAGCGTTAGGTTCAAGGACAAAATCTTCATACCTTTAGTGGGTATAATGCTAGGGAATATCATAGACTCCATAACCACTTTTTTTGCTTACAGATATGAACTTGTACAAAATATTTCTTCTTGGCTGTTAGGGGATTTCTCTATGGTAATCAGGGGGAGGTATGAGCTTTTATACTTGAGTGTACCTTTGGTGTTTATTACCTACCTCTATGCGAATCAATTCACCGTAGCAGGGATGGGGGAAGATTTCTCATCAAACCTTGGCCTGAACTACAATAAAGTGGTGAACATAGGTCTTATCATTGTGGCTTTATCCGCATCCCTTGTTGTGATCACTGTTGGCAGAATGCCTTTTTTAGGGTTGATTATCCCCAACATCGTCACCATCTACCAGGGTGACAACTTAAAGAAAAATCTACTGCCTACAGCGATGTTTGGTGCGGTATTTCTGCTCTTTTGTGATATTTTAGGCCGGGTGATCATTTATCCCTATGAGATTTCCATCGGATTAACTGTGGGTGTGATAGGCAGTGCCCTATTTCTGTACTTGCTTTTTTGGAGGGATCAGTAGATGTCCTCCAAAAAGAAGCTGTTATTGTTGTTAGGATGCCTGCTTTTAGTATCGATAGTGCTCTATCTGACCATTAGCCTGAATAGTCGTAACTGGGATTTTGCGTTGCCCAGAAGAATCCCAAAGGCAGCCGCCATATTACTTACGGGTTCGGCAATCGCTTATTCAACGCTGATATTTCAAACAATCACAAACAATAGAATTTTGACACCAAGCATATTAGGGCTAGATTCTCTTTATCTGCTGGTCCAAACATCCATGGTTTTTGTGCTTGGCTCTAGAACTCTGGAAGTCATCAGCGGTACCAGTAACTTTTTGTTATCTATCTTAGTGATGCTTGTTTTCTCTGGGGTACTTTATAAGCTCTTGTTTAGAAAAGAGAACCAGAACATCTACTTTTTATTGCTTGTAGGGATCATCTTTAGCACCTTTTTCCAGAGCATATCATCCTTCATGCAAATGCTGATTGACCCAAATGAGTTTAGCATAGTTCAAAATAGAATGTTTGCTAACTTTCATAATGTAAAAACAGATTTACTGACTATCTCTGTGGTGATTTTTGCAACCTTAGCTCTATACACCTATCCCTATATTAGCAAACTGGATGTCCTTTCATTAGGCAGGGATCATGCCATAAACCTGGGGATTGATTACGATAAAGTAGTCAAGCGAATGCTGCTGGTTATCGTAATCATGGTATCTGTGGCGACTGCATTAGTTGGACCCATTACCTTTTTAGGGCTGCTGGTGGTCAATCTGGCCAGAGAGCTGCTGCACACCTACAGACACCACGACTTGATTATGGGGTCCATGCTATTAAGTGGCATCGCCCTAATAGGCGGCCAGTTAATGGTTGAAAGGATTTTCAACTACCACACACCCATTAGTGTCATGATCAATCTTGTAGGAGGTATTTATTTTATCTATCTACTGCTAAGGGAGAGAAAAGGATGATTGAAGTTAAAAATCTGACGAAGATTTATGGAGAAAAAAGGGTTGTAGATAGTGTTTCCATAAAGATTCCCAAAAATAAAATAACATCCTTTATAGGGCCTAATGGAGCAGGGAAAAGCACGCTGCTGTCCATGCTCTGCCGACTCTTAAAAAAAGACGAAGGAGAAATATTTATCGGTGGAAAAGAAATTGGGCAATGGGACACAAAAGAATTATCCAAAAAAATCTCTATATTAAAGCAATCTAACCATATGGATATTCGCTTGACTATACGGGAGCTGGTGAGTTTCGGGAGATTTCCTTATTCCCAGGGCAATTTATCAAAGGATGATGAGCAACAGATTGACAAGGCCATAGCTTATATGAAACTTGAGGATATTCAGCATAAGCTTATCGATCAATTAAGCGGCGGCCAAAGGCAACGTGCTTACATCGCCATGGTGATTGCTCAAAACACTGAGTACATATTGTTGGATGAACCCCTTAATAATTTGGATATGAAACATGCCGTGGAGATTATGAAGATCCTTAGGTGGTTAGTGGAGAATCTGGATAAAACAGTGGTCATCGTTATCCACGATATCAACTTCGCATCATGCTACTCCGACTATATTGTAGCCATGAATGAAGGCAAGTTAATTGAGGAAGGAGCCGCCGCCAGCATCATCGATGAAAAAGTACTATGCGGGATTTTTGATATGGATATCACAATACAAAATATCAATAATCAAAAAATTTGCGTGTATTTCTAAGATGATAAAATATAGATTTCCTTCAAACAAAACTATAATGAAAAAGGAAGTGTAAAAGGATGGGTCAAAAGAAAAACTTGATTTTAGCAGCATTATTAGTAATTTTTTCTCTAGTTGCCTTTGTTGGGTGCAATTATTCTGCAAAAACTACAGAGGAGCAAGCAAAGGAAATTGAGATTGAAACCGTCAGCATTGTCCACCAGTTAGGGGAAGTGACAGTAGAGAAAAATCCTGAAAGGGTCATTGTTTTTGACTATGCAACGCTGGACTCATTAAATCAAATGAATGTTGAAATTATCGGTTTGCCAAAGTCCCATATTCCCGATTATTTAAGCAGGTACCGTGATGCTAAATATGAGGATGTAGGCACACTGTTTGAGCCAAACTATGAAAAGATTTATGAACTTCAGCCGGATTTGATATTGATTTCAGCAAGACAAAGGGATCTATATACAGAACTTGCTAAACTCGCTCCCACTGTATATTTGACCATAGACACCCAGGACTACATCGGGTCTCTTGGTAACAATCTCAAAGTGTTAGGGGAAATCTTTGGCAAAGAAAACTTTGTAAAAGATGAAGTGGCCAAAATCGAGGCGAAAATAAACAATATCAGTTCCCGGACAAAAGCAAGCAATAAAAAAGCTCTCATTGTCCTGGCAAATGACGGAGCATTAAGTGCATTTGGTCTGAACTCTCGATTCAATGTAATTCATAAAGAATTTGGCTTTTCACCAGCGGATGAAAATATTGAAGTCTCAAATCACGGACAAAGCATCTCTTTTGAATATATCCTGGAAGTGGATCCGGACATCATCTTTGTCGTGGATAGGGCAGCCGTTACAGGAGGAAGCAATGCAGCCCAGAATGTATTGGACAATGATCTGGTCAAGATGACCAAAGCATTCAAAAATGATGAAATCCATTACCTGAATGCCCATGTATGGTATGTGGCTTCAGGTGGATTAGAAGGAACAAAGATAATGGTTGAAGAAATCGAAGCAGTAATTCAATAATCTTTACCCGTTTGCGTATATAGTTGATAAAAATGCAGAAGTGCTTCAAGACCCCCTCTTCACTTTAGGGGGTCTGTTTGTTTATACGGAAGTCCTTTTTTTGTTTTATCCATTCCTTTTCCTTTTTTACCGTTAACAGAACGACTCTGAAACTTAAACAAAGCTTAAGACTGCCTTTGCTATTCAGTTAACATTGCCCCTGTATACTAAAATTACAAAAATATGGAGGTGTTGGCAGTTGTTAAAAAAGACCCGTTTTTTAAGTGGTGTTTCATTGTTCCTGGTGCTCATCATGGCACTGACCATCCTGGGGAGCGTCCCGTCTCCTGGCACGGCAAACCCCAAAAAGACTGATTTCCATACCGGTAGAGTTCCCAAGTATGTATTTATGTTTATCGGTGACGGCTTAAGTTATGCCCAGGTCTCCAGTGCGGAGATGTATCTGGGAAATAAAGCGGCTCTCGGAGCAGTCATTCCGCAGCGCCTGAACTTCACACAGTTTCCCGTACATGGGGCCGCCATGACTCATGATTCCACTTCCTTCGTTCCCGATTCTGCATCCACCGCCACTTCAATGTCCTCAGGCTATAAAACTCTCTCCGGAGTAATCAACATGGATGTCACCAAAACAATCGAGTACACTCCGATTACAGAAGATCTTAAAGCTTTGGGCTATAAAATCGGTATCGTCACCAGCGTGCCTATTGACCATGCCACTCCGGCCGCATATTATGCCAAGGTTGCCCACAGGGGCATGACGACTGAAATCGCCAGGCAATTAGCTCAAAGCGGTTTTGACTACTTCGGCGGCGGCGGTTTTCAGGCGGCAACCGGCCCGGCCCTCGCTGAAGCAGGCGGCTATACCGTTGTCAACACCACGGAAGACATTTTGGCACTGCACAAAAATTCCGGTAAAGTCGTTGCCATAAGCCCCGACCTGGATGGCAAAGCACTTAACTATGAACTCGACCGCGATAAAGAAGGCGGCGAACTTTCCCTGGCTGATTTTGTCCGCAAAGGTATCGAAGTATTAGACAACCCCAACGGTTTCTTTATGATGGTTGAATCGGGCAAAATTGACTGGGCCGGCCATGCCAATGACGCTGCTGCCAACATTGCCGACACCATTGCCTTCGCGGATGCCATCGAAGAAGCACTGAATGTGTACCGCAAGCATCCCAAAGATACATTGATTATTGTGACCGGCGACCATGAATGCGGCGGGATGACTATCGGTTATGCCGGAACCGGTTATGCGACTTTCTTTGAAAAGATAGAGAAAGTGACCATGTCCTATGTTGAGTTCTCTAAAATTGTTAACAACTACAAGAAGACTGTTACTGCCGAAACTGCAAGCCTGACTGAACTTTTCCCCCAAATCGAACAGGCTTACGGTCTGACACCTGAAAACCTGAGCGCATACGAGATGGGCCTGTTGGAAGATGCCCTGGAACGCACCATGGTTCCGGCCAGCGAGCGCCCGTATACAGTACAGGAAAGACTCCTTTATGCCGGCTATGAGCCGCTGACAGTTAAACTTTCCCATATTGTCAATAACAAAGCAGGCCTTCACTTCAGTTCCTATTCCCACACCGGCCAGCCCGTCCCCGTATACGCCATCGGAGCCGGAGCTGAGCTGTTTGACGGTTTCTATGACAATACTGATATTTACTTTAAAACAGCAGAAATCACAAAGTTGAGCCGTATTAAGAAAGCTGTCGGCATGTAAGTAACCTCATTTAACTTTATCTTTAAAGATTACTGGGCGAGAGTTTCCTCTCGCTCAGTAATCTTTGCATAAACCGGTTGGAGGTTAAAATGAACGGATTGTCTTTTAAAAAGCTGACTGCACCAGAACACCTGCTTACTGTTGCAGTCATTCTTCTGATCATTATTCTGGCTAAGATTCCCACGGGGTTTCCCACTAACGCCTATCCCGACAGTACCCGGGCCGCAGCCCTGGTGCTGGAAGTCAATAACAACAATGTCCACAGTACAATTGGCTTTGTCTTTCAGGGTGAGCAAATTTGCAAAGTTCAGGTTTTAAACGGGCCTTTCAAAGGCCATGAAACATACGCACGCAACATTTTTTCCGGGCGGCTGGAAGCAGACAAAGTATTTACTCCCGGAGACAAAGCACTGGTTGTTATAGATTATACCCGGGGTGAGATCCGACATGTGAATATTATCGACCATTATCGTATTGATCTGGAAGCCCTGCTCTTCGGACTATTTGCACTGTTTCTCATTCTCTTTGCCCGCTGGACCGGTGTTAAGGCGCTCCTTTCTTTTGTCCTGACTGTAATGATGATCTGGAAGTTCTTAATTCCCCTGCTTCTGAAAGGTTGGAATCCCATAGCCATTTCCCTGGTATTTGTGGTGATTGTCACGGTATTCGTAATTCTTCTTGTTGGCGGGCTTAACCGTAAATCCCTGGCAGCGATACTGGGTTCCCTGGCAGGGACAGCACTGACCGGGGTACTGGCCATTATTTTTGGCAGCAGCTTTAAAATACACGGTGCGGTTTTGCCCCATTCCGAATCGTTGTTATACTCCGGATACGCGCATCTCAATCTTACTGAAATTCTCGTTGCCGTCGTGTTTATCGCTTCGGCCGGAGCACTGATGGATCTGGCCATGGATATTGCTGCAGCCATTCATGAAGTGGTCGAGAAAAACCCAGAAATCCCTGCAAATGAAGCAATTCAATGCGGACTAAATGTGGGACGGGCCGTTGTAGGCACAATGACCACTACCTTGCTGTTAGCTTACACCGGCGGCTTTATCGCTCTGTTAATGGTCTTTATGGCCCAGGGCACCCCTTTGATAAACATTTTAAATCTAAAATACGTCTCCAAAGAAATCATGCACACCATCGTGGGCAGTTTCGGTTTGGTAACGGTGGCGCCGCTCACAGCGCTTATCGCAGGCGTTCTGTTCACAAAAAAACCCCTTAAAAGTTACGTGCACACCCTGCCCGAACACGTACAAAACCCACTTGGAATACCGGGAGACCCCCATAAACCTTAGCCCAACACCCGTAGTTTGTAACCCGGGGACGTTCTTCTCGAGTCGCAAATATATTACCTTACTCAGATCTGTGGGGTGCAACAGTTCAACGGCCCCGCCGCAGGAGCCTTCTCCTAAAAAGGAACTTATTCTGGGAACGACCACAAGTACTTATGATTCCGGACTCCTTGATTACCTTCTCCCCTATTTCGAAGAAGCTAACAATTACAAGGTAAAAAGTGGTTTCTCTCGGCACCGGTGCTGCTTTAGAACTGGGCAAAAACGGTGACTGCGATCTGGTTCTTGTTCACGCCAGACAGGCAGAACTGGACATGGTGGAACAGGGGCACTACATTGACCGCTATAGCTGGTACCTGCTTTGATTGACACGGATATTTCGAAAAAAGAGTTCCGCAGGAACTGGTCCCGACTGATCCAGAAGGCTTAAATCCCAGTTCCCGAATACGCCACTAACGAATATGGTGAAACATATGGCTCTGCACTGTATGCGACCTCGCCAGAGACTGAGCCAGATTTAGTGCTAGCAGTGGGTGTGGGGGGTACTGCTGGATATGTAAGAGCAACCGATCTTAATGGGCCGATGCCAAAAACGCCAGAGGAAGCTTTGCGACAAATGAGGAGCAACGCGGGCAAGAACCGCCGTATCCCAATGTATGACATTGACGGTAGAACTGTCATTGGTGTATTCGTCATCAGCGGCGGAGATGTCATTGAAGAAACTAACTAATAACCACGGATCATGACCCCTTTAAAAAAAGATAAGCGGAACAATAATTTATAATAATTTAAACCGTCCATAATGGTCGGTTTTTTTTCGCCCATTTTTCAGGGTATTCCGTACAACAAACGCTTATTTTTGTAAGATTGAGATAACAAAAATATTAATGGAACAAGAGTGTATCATGGCAAACGGTATATCTGTCAGGCTCGTTTTTGCTGTTTCCGCAGGTAATCATTATATTTTTGCGGCGGCAGTTTCCGCATTGGCGGCCGTAAAATATACTGCACGGTGAAAGTCGGGTTGTGTATGCCGTAACTGCCGTCATACCTGACCAGCACGTAATTGTAGGCTGCAAAATAAACCTCGTCGCTGATTTCCGTCGGCTCAAACTCCCTGCCCTTGTTAGAGGGGGTCGCATCTTTATGCCCAGTAGTAATTCTGATTTGATTATGAAGTACTATCACACGTGGGGACAGTAGATGTTTGTTATCAAGGGCTTATCCATACGCAATCAAGCGGAAGAGGAATCTAGGTTTTTATGTGGAAATTTGAAATTATATGTTATGTAAATAATAAAAACCAGGCTTGATTTCGGTTTATATGATAGATAAGGAGTATGTGATTAATGACGGAACTCCACGGAAGCATAATTAAGGTTCAGCAGCTAACTGAGCAGGATAAAAAGGCTATGTACTCTTTAATGGAAGAATATTATGATGGTACAATCTTTCCTGTATTTATAGAAGATTTAGAGGAAAAAGATTACTGCATTTTGCTTTTTGATACAGACAACAGAATAAAGGGTTTTTCAACTCAAAAGATCATGTCTGTAGAAGTGGGAGCAGAGAAGGTTTATGGTGTATTTTCAGGTGACACCATCATTCACAAGGATTATTGGGGTAGTATCGAACTTTATAAGTTATTTGCCAAATATTTTATAAGCCATGGCAAGCAGTATGGAAGCTTTTACTGGTTCCTAATTTCAAAGGGCTACAAGACCTACAAGATGCTTCCGCTGTTTTTTAAAGAGTTTTACCCCAATTGCAAAGAAAAAACTCCGGCTTATGCTCAGGAGATTATCCATTCCTTTGGAAGTGCAAAATATCCTGAAGAATATAACAGGGAAAGTGGCGTTATTCTTTATAAAGGAATAAAGGATAAGCTGAAGGTGGGGGTTGCAGATATAACTGAAAAGCAGCTCAAGGATTTAGATGTCAGCCATTTTTTAAAACTGAATCCGGAATATTTCAACGGTAATGACCTCATCTGCATAGCAAAGCTTACTGAAGAGAATCTGAAGCCTAATGTGAGAAGGCTGCTATTAGGGACGTGTTAAAATGTACAATCGCATGATTTGCTTTTTAATAAATTCTTTCTTATGCCTATTATATAAGAAGGAATTTGTTGATTATATGAAAATCAGAAATGTTAGAACTCTGCAGCAAAAAAGGCTGACAGATATTTTAAGCAAGAATAAGTCCTGTGAATACGGAAAAAAATATGATTTTTCAAAGATAGGATCTATTGAGGAGTTTCAAAAAAAGGTACCGCTGACAATATATGAAGATTATAAGCCTTACATTGAAAAAATAAAAAAAGGTGAAAAAGGTATTCTGACGGCAGAAGATGTACTCCTTCTGGAGCTTTCCAGCGGATCCACATCTGCTTCAAAGCTCATTCCCTATACGAACGCTTTAAAGGAAGAATTTCAAAAGGGTATAAGGCCCTGGCTTTATGATCTGTATTCTGGGTATAAGGGTATTAAATGGGGCAATAGCTACTGGTCTGTAACTCCTGCTGTTACAAAAAATGAGTATACAGAGGGTTGCATTCCTATTGGCTTTGAAGATGATAAGGAGTATTTTGGAACCCTGGAGAAAAAGCTCCTCGATGTAATATTTGCAGTGCCCAGCGATGTAGTTAAGGCGGACAATATAGAGGAGTTTTACTATAAGACTGCCCTGGGGCTATTGAAATGCAGGAATTTAACCTTGATTTCAGTCTGGAATCCAAGCTTCTTAATATTGCTTCTGAATTATATGGAGAAGAATGCAGAAGTGTTGGCAACGGATATTTCTGTTAAAAACAGGAAGAGGGCTGTGGAAGTAAGGGGTTGCCTGAAGGAAAAGGCCTTTGAAAAGCTGTGGAAGAATCTAAAGGTGATAAGCTGTTGGAGCGATGGAAATGCAAAGGCATACGCAGACAAGCTTAAAGAGATTTTCCCTCATTCAGTTATACAGCCCAAGGGTCTTCTTGCCACGGAGGGATTTGTGTCTTTTCCGATGTTGGAGGCAGGAGGGGCGGTTCTTAGCATAAAGTCCCACTTTTTTGAGTTTGAAGCAGTGGATGACAGCAGAATATACCTAGCTGACGAGTTGGAAAAGGGCAAGGAATACTCTGTGATATTGACTACTTCCGGAGGTTTTTACAGGTACAGGTTGAAGGATATTATTCAGGTGACAGGTTTCATGGAAAAGAAACCTGTCATTAAATTCCTTGGAAAACAGGACAAGGTTTCCGATCTCTTTGGTGAAAAATTGAATGAAACCTTTATTAAGGTTACCATAGAAAGAATGGGAGTAGAAACAGGTTTTTTCATGTTGGCCCCGGAGAAAAACAGGTATGTTCTGTACATTCAGGCAGAAAAAACAGCCCTTGCCGAAGGCCTTGAGGCTGCACTAAGAGAGAATTTTCATTATGATTACTGTAGAAAGTTGGGTCAGCTTAAACCATTAAAGGTTTTCCTGCTTACTGGAAATCCTGAAGAAGAATATCTTGAGGAATGTGTGAGCCGTGGACAGCGGCTTGGGGATATCAAGCCGGTGGCATTGCATCTACAGGGCGGCTGGGATAAAGTCTTTAAGGGGGATTATTTATGAAAATAGCATTCTTGGCTCCAGCCGGTGCCATGCATAGATACAACGGCAACTTTGGGAAGTCTCTTCATTATGCCCCCCTGACCCTGACAACATTGGCGGCGCTTGTTCCAAAAGAACTTGCTGCAGAAGTTGTTATCCATGATGAAACTGCAGGAAAAATACCGCTGGAGCTAGATGCAGACATGGTCTGCATAACCTGCATAACCGGAACATCTTCGCGGTGTTATGCATATGCAAACTATTTCAGAAGTTTAGGAAAAACTGTAGTCCTGGGAGGAGTACATCCTACTTTGATGCCAGATGAAGCTGCGGAGCATGCCGATGTTGTGGTTACAGGCTTTGCTGAGCAGAGTTTTCCCCAGATGCTACTGGATTACCAAAATGGAACTTTAAAGTCAAGGTATATCCAGGACATAAACTTTACGATCAATAATAGGGTGACGCCAAGACGGGAGTTGCTTAATAGGAAAAGGTACATTACCATGAACAGCATTGAGGCTGTGCGCGGTTGCTCCCTACCCTGCACTTTCTGTGCATACCCTGCAGCCTTTGGCAAGACAGTGTACAAAAGGCCGGTGAAGGAGATTATCGCTGAGATCGAAGCGCTGCATTCGAGGGAAGTGCTCTTCCCAGATGTGAATCTCATTGCTGACCGGGCTTTTGCCGTGGAACTGTTTACAGCATTGATACCCCTGAAAAAAATGTGGTTTGGACTCGTTACATCAGCTATCGGCATGGATGATGAGCTTATTTCACTATTTCAAAAGAGCGGTTGCAAAGGCCTTCTCATTGGCTTTGAGTCAATAAGTCAGTCTTCCCAGAAATTCATACACAAAGGCATAAACAAGGTTATGGAGTACGGTGAGCTTATGAAAAAGCTTCACAACGCAGGAATTGTTGTACAGGGATGCTTTGCCTTTGGTGGTGACGATGAGGATACTTCGGTCTTTGAGAGGACTGTGGAAATGGTAATTAAAACTAAAATAGACCTGCCGAGATATTCAATTCTTACTCCCTTTCCGAAAACAGAATATTACGGACAGCTTGAATTGGAAAATAGGATTGTTGAAAGGGATTGGGCCATGTATGACGTTGAGCACTGCGTCTATATTCCAAAGAAGATGACAAAAGATGAATTGGAAGCCGGCACAGAATGGGCCTGGAGGGAGACCTATACATTCAGCTCGATTTTAAAGAGGCTGGCACCTTTCAAAACCAGCCCCATTCTCGCTCTTTTTGTCAATTTAGGCTACAGAGGCTATGCAGGTAAATTTGCCACGTTCACAAGAGATGTTATGATTGATAATAGTGACATCCCACAGGTGAACAGATGAAGATTACATTTATTCTTCCTGCAATAGGTAAAAAGCCCGGACAGAAATATATCGGAACCTGGAAGATGGAGCCGCTAACCATAGCGGTTTTAAAGGCGCTAACTCCGGAAGATATTGAAACTGAACTCTTCGATGACCGCATTGAGCTAATTAATTATGACACAAAAACAGATCTTGTAGCGATAACTGTTGAAACCTACACTGCAAAGAGAAGCTACCAGATCGCAGAAGAATTCAAAAAACGCGGCGTCACCGTCGTTATGGGAGGCTACCATACAAGCCTGATACCTGAGGAAGCCGCTCTCCATGCGGATTGTATTTTTACAGGAAATGCAGAAAAGCTATGGGGTGAGTTGCTTAGGGATTTCAAGGAAAACAGACTGAAAAAAATCTACAAAGGTGGCATCGCATTTTCAGATATCCCACCTGACAAAAGTATATTCACCGGGAAAAAATATCTCCCCATCTCTCTGGTGGAAACCGGCAGGGGCTGCTGCCATTCCTGTGAGTTCTGTGCTATTTCAGGCTACTATAATTGTACCTATTACAAACGGGCTCAGGCTAATATAATCACTGATCTGGAAAAATCCCCATACAAATATCATTTTTTTGTTGATGATAACCTTATGGCAGATACAGCCAATGCTCAGGCACTTTTTGATAAGATAGCACCACTGAAAAAAAAGTGGGCTGGTCAGGGAACTCTTACTATGGCTCGGGATCCGGACCTGCTGAAAAGGATGAAAAAGAGCGGCTGTAATCTTATCCTGATCGGGTTTGAATCCCTTGAAGAAGAGAACTTAAGGCAGATGAACAAGTCTTGGAATATGGCCATTGGAGAACGGAATGAACTTGTAAAAAGAATACATGATGCAGGTATTGGCATCTATGCAACCTTTGTTTTTGGCTACGATGGTGATACTTCTGAAACCTTCCAGAAGACCTTAGAGTTTGCGGAAAAAAATAAGTTTTACACTGCGGCCTTCAATCATCTGCTGCCTTTTCCCGGCACCCCTTTATACAGAAGGCTGAAGGAGGAAGACAGACTTTTGTATGATAAATGGTGGCTTGAGGATGATTATAATTACGGTGATCTTGCCTTCAAGCCCAAGAATATGTCTCCAGAGCAAATGAGCATGCTTTGCAGGCTTGCAAGAAAAGAATTTTCAAGACTACCTGTAACAATAGGCCGCGGTATCAGCAGCATGAGACAGACAAGCCCGCTTATGTGGGCGCTGTTCTGGGTTATGAATCTGCGCCTTGGTGAAGAAATTGATGAGAAAATCAATGTTCCAATAGGGAGAAATTTGGATGAAATGCCGAAATGAAAAATTTGCAATAAACCTCGCAAAACCCGAAGATGCAGGGCAACTGCTGAGAATATACGAATGTGGGGACTTTAAAGGAAATATTTCTGTCCTATACACACGACGGCCTGATCCCTTCAAGTCCTTATTGCTTGAAGGCGAAAAGGTGCTCATACCGATTATCACTGATAAAGAGAACGGCATTATAGTTGGAATGGGTGTTTGCATTATTCGGAAGGCTTATATCAATGGTAAAATAAGAAATGTCGGCTACCTGACAGGTCTGAAAGGACTACCTGAGTACAGAAAGCGCGTACCATTCATTTCCGAAGTTTATAAATATCTGCATGCGTTGACAAAAGATGATGTGGATATTTATTACACAACTATCTTAAAAGAGAATGAAAGTGTTCAGAAGATGCTAGAGAAGAAAAGAAAAAACATGCCTGAATACAGAAGCATAGGAGAATATACTGTATACTGCTTCAAAACCGGCACTTCACTGAAGGAAAAAGGTTACACTCTGGAAATTGGGAACATAACGGAACTGGAGCGACGATACAATGACGGTTCGGGTAGTTTTAACTTTTCACCGATTAATGTGAATCTACATGGGTTGCGAGACGAAGATACATATGTCCTCCGCAATCATACTGGAGAAGCTGTGGCGTCCTGTGCAGTCTGGAACCAGCAGAGCTACAAGCAGTATGTGATTACCCAATACAGGGGGATATACCGATATTTAAAAAGGTTTCCGCTGAAATTAACGGGTTATCCCAATCTGCCCCAAGAAAATATTCCTGCAAACTATGGAAGTATTGCGCTACTAACTGTCAAAGGTAATGATCCGCTATTGGCAGAGTATTTTATCAGAAGAGTGGCCGAAAAATCGGAGAACTATGCCTTCTAATGCTAGGTCTTTTTGAAAATCACCCATATATAAGTTCCATGGATAGATTAAAATGTATAAAGTACCAGAGCCGCCTATACACGGTTCATTGGCAGGGCAATTCCCTTACACTAGATAACAGACCGGTAAATCTTGAGGTTGGATTGCTTTAATATTGATGCTGCTCCTGAAAGATTGTACTCACTGTCAACTCAGCATTCCATAGTTAACCTCACAAGAAAATATTATACATAGTCTTAAACCATCATCTGTCTGATGATGTTAAAATGAAAAATAAGGGGCAGCAATTGCCGCCCCTTAACTCAGTGATGGTTTAAGAAACTCCATTCTCTTGAACCAATTGGTAGCTCAATTGAAAAACCCTATGCGATAATTTAAGCAAGGTCGAAACGATCTGCGTTCATCACCTTGTTCCAGGCTGACACGAAATCATGTGCGAACTTATCCTGGGAGTCATCACATGCATAGACTTCCGCGATGGCCCTGAGATGGGAATCTGAACCGAAGATGAGATCAACACGGGTGCCGGTCCACTTCAGTTCACCCGTCACGCGGTCATAACCCTCGAACACGTTTTCATCTTCAGTTGTCGCTTTCCATGTTGTACCCATATCGAGCAGATTCACAAAGAAGTCATTCGTGAGAGACTCCGGCTTCTTCGTGAAGACACCGTGCTGAGAATTCCCGTAATTGGTATTCAAGACGCGCATGCCACCAAGCAGAACTGTCATTTCCGGAGCAGTCAATGTCAGCAGCTGTGAACGATCAATTAAAAGTTCTTCTGCCGATACGGAAAATTTGGCTTTCAGATAGTTGCGAAACCCATCTGCCTTTGGCTCGAGCACAGAGAATGCTATAACGTCGGTCTGCTCCTGCGTTGCATCCGTGCGTCCCGGTGTAAAAGGAACAGCCACATTGCGACCGGCATTTTTCGCAGCTTGCTCTATCCCTGCACATCCTCCAAGTACGATCAAGTCGGCAAGAGAAACCTTCTTTTGGCCTGCACTGTTGAACTCCTTTTGGATTTTTTCAAGGACCTGCAACACAGTATTTAGTTGATTCGGCTGATTGACTTTCCAGTCCTTCTGCGGTGCAAGACGGATGCGTGCCCCGTTTGCCCCGCCGCGTTTATCGGAGTTGCGGAACGTGGACGCCGATGCCCACGCTGTTGAGACCAGCTGTGAAACGGATAGACCGGACGACATGATTTTACTCTTAAGATTCGCGATATCCTGTTCTTCAATCAATTCATGGCCGCCTGCGGGTACCGGATCCTGCCAGATCAGTTCCTCCACAGGAACCTCAGGACCGAGATAGCGTGACCGTGGACCCATGTCGCGGTGGGTCAGCTTGAACCAGGCGCGGGCGAAGGCGTCCGCAAACTCCTCGGGGTTTTGCTGGTAGCGCCGCGCAATCGGTTCGTAGATTGGATCGAAGCGGAGGGAAAGGTCTGCCGTGGTCATCATCGGCCGGTTTTTCTTAGTAGGGTCATGTGCATCAACCACCATGTCCTCTTCATCCACATCCTTGGCCAGCCACTGATGCGCACCGGCTGGACTCTTCATCAGCTCCCACTCGTATTTGAACAGCACGTTCAGATAGCCCATGTCCCATTTTGTTGGGTTCGGCTTCCAGGCGCCCTCGATGCCGCTGCTAATTGCATCGCTTCCTTTGCCGCTGCCGAAACTGCTCTTCCAACCGAGTCCCTGTTCCTCGAGTCCAGCGGCCTCAGGTTCCGGACCCACGTGGGTTGCAGGACCCGCACCGTGGCTTTTTCCAAAGGTGTGCCCGCCTGCAACGAGAGCGACGGTCTCTTCATCGTTCATGGCCATACGGGCGAAGGTCTCTCGAACGTCACGACCGGAGGCGACCGGATCCGGGTTGCCGTTTGGCCCTTCCGGGTTCACGTAGATCAGGCCCATCTGCACGGCGGCGAGCGGATTCTCAAGATTACGGTCGCCGGAGTAGCGCTTGTCACCAAGCCACTCGTCCTCAGAGCCCCAATAAATATCCTCTTCCGGCTCCCAAACGTCCTCTCGCCCGCCAGCGAAACCGAAGGGCTTTAACCCCATCGACTCGATAGCGCAGTTACCGGCGAGAATCATCAGGTCTGCCCAGGAAATTTTTCTGCCATATTTCTGCTTAATCGGCCAGAGCAGACGGCGCGCTTTGTCAAGGTTAATATTGTCGGGCCAACTGTTGAGGGGCGCAAAGCGTTGGGTTCCGGTCCCTGCGCCGCCGCGACCATCGCCCATGCGATAAGTGCCTGCACTATGCCACGCCATCCGTATAAATAATGGTCCATAGTGCCCATAGTCGGCAGGCCACCAATCCTGCGAGTCGGTCATCAACGCAAATAGGTCCTTCTTTACCGCTTCCAGATCAAGCTTCTTGAATTCTTCAGCATAGTTGAAATCTGAGTCCATCGGATTACTTAAATTTGAGTGCTGATGAAGAATATTGAGGTTCAACTGGTTTGGCCACCAGTCCCGGTTCGAAGTGCCACTACCAGAAACCGCTTTTCTTGTTTTGCCTGTCACCGGACATTTCGTTTCTCCCATAATAAAAAACCTCCTTTTCAATAATTTTTATTTATATTTAAAAGGCATCTTTGACAAATACCTTTAAAATATAAGTTCCTGTCCATAATTCTGAAACCGGATAATTCGTAGGTTGTAAAAGAATCAAGGTCAACATTGAAATTAAATATTTTTCCACAACTATCGCATTTGAAATGTCCGTGGTCTTCGGTAAGAATATCATATCGGGTTTCATTGTCTTCTATATTTATTACTCTGACTAATCCTACTTCAACCAAAGTATGAAGTGTATTATATATAGTGGTTTTAGACAAAGTAGGAACGTCTTTATGCAAATTGACATAAATTTGATCGACTGTAGGATGGTTCTGGTTATTACACAAATATTCCAGAACCTTCAATCTACGATTTGAAAGCCGTATATTGTGCTTTTTAAGTTGGTTGGTCACGAAACCAAACGTTGGGTTCATTACATCACAGCCCATCTAATATCTGATAGGTTCAAATATAATAAGTTATAAATAATTGTAATGATTACAATTATATTGTATCTATAAAGATACGTGTTGTAATGAATAAATTATTAAATTTGATGATGAAGAGATTGCGAGGATAATTGTATGTGAAGGAGAGAGAATTGCTATGCTGCAAAAGATTCATCTGCTTACAACCGGGCGCTCTGAAATGATAAAAATAACCGAACAGGTACGTGAGGCCATCCGACAGTCGGGAGCGCTGGAAGGCCTCGTCACGGTTTATTGCCCCCATACAACGGCTGGAATCACTATTAATGAAGGAGCCGACCCGGATGTGGCCCGGGACATTCTTCTGCACTTGGATGAACTTTTCCCATGGGAGCATCCACTATACCAGCACGGTGAGGGTAACTCGGCTGCCCATCTCAAAGCGAGCACGATAGGAGCATCGCAGGCGATTCCTGTCGTGAATGGTGATGTATCCCTGGGCACTTGGCAGGCTATCTATTTCTGCGAGTTCGACGGGCCACGCAACAGAACATACTTGATTAAAGTGATACAAGGATGATTGAAGGAGAGGATTAATTTGGTTGTTGAAGGAGAAAAGAATCGCTTACATGAAAGAGGTGGTTGCAGCTGCTCAACCACCTCTTTGTCATACTTTTCATTGTGTGTTTTTACAATTAGATTTAGGATTTAAAGTAGTTAACGCCAGCTTCAAACAAAAGCTGGTCCTTAACGCCTGGAATATTAATATAAAGGTTTTTACCGATTCTTTCGGAGTGACCCATTTTCCCTAATATCCTGCCATCGGGACTGGTAATTCCCTCCACTGCATAATGGGAGCTGTTCGGGTTAAACCGGATGTCTAAGGATGGTTGGCCTTCATAATCTACATATTGGGTAGCAATTTGACCATTTGTAATCATCTGGTTCATTTCTGCTTCATTGGCAATAAAGCGACCTTCTCCATGGGAAATGGCGATTTGATGAATATCTCCCACCTGTACATTTTGAAACCATGGAGATAAGACAGATGCTATCTTGGTTTGCACCATTCCGGACATATGGCGGCCAATGTTGTTAAAGGTTAATGTTGGCTGGGTTTCGCTAATTTCCCGGATTTCACCATAGGGTACAAGCCCTAGCTTAATTAATGCCTGAAACCCGTTACAGATACCCAGCATTAAACCATCTCTATTATTCAGGAGATCCATAACAGCTTCCTGCAACCATGGATTGCGAAAGAATGTGGCAATAAATTTGCCAGAACCATCAGGTTCATCGCCGGCACTGAAGCCGCCTGGAAGCATGATGATTTGCGATTGCTTGATTTTTACGGCCATTGCTTTGATTGATTCTTCTATCGCTGAAGCGGTGAGGTTATTAATAACAAATACATCTGTTTGGGCTCCTGCCAGTTCAAATCTTTTCTTCGTATCATATTCGCAGTTGGTCCCTGGGAATACAGGAATTAATACCCGGGGCTTGACCGCCTTTACTTTAGACGTAGCCTGTCCACGCCGGTTATATGCTATGGCAAGTGGTGCAGCCACCTTTGTTTCAGCAGTCTTTGTGGGAAAAACACTTTCCAGGGGCGCTTCCCAATACTGTTGGGCTTCCTGAAGGCCGATGATAATATCACCAATTTCAATTGCTTCTTTTCTCTGGGTATGACCAAGCAGTCTGTAGGGAATATCAGTAAAGATATCCTGTAAATCCACATTCATGGGTACCTCAACCACAAGACTGCCATAGTCTGGAGCAAAGAACAGTTTGCTATGCTCGGTAAGATCATGATCTGCTACTTTGAAGCCAATCCTGTTACCAAAAGACATTTTACTTATGGCTTCGGATATACCGCCACTCCTTACGGGGTAAGCAGCCAGGATTTTACCTGTATGAATCAACTGAGTGATGCCGATATATATTTTACCTAAAGAATCAAAATTCGGCAATTCGAAAGAATCTCTTTCTATAGGGATTAATACGACCTGGCTATTCACTTCTTTAAACTCAGGAGAAATAACGTTTCTGACATCCACTGTATCTACGGCAAAGGCGACTAATGTGGGAGGTACATCAAGCTCTTTAAACGTGCCGGACATGCTGTCTTTGCCGCCAATAGCAGGAATTCCGAGCTGCATTTGGGCGAAGTGTGCACCTAACAATGCACTAAAGGGCTTGCCCCATTTTTTGCTGTCTTTTCCCAGCTTTTCGAAATACTCTTGCAGGGTTAAGCGGATATTTTGATAATTTCCACCCATGGCTACAATTTTTGAGACTGCCTCAACCACTGCATATAAAGCGCCATGAAAGGGACTCCATTTGGCCATTTGTGCATTATAGCCGAAGGTCATAAGCGTGCCTGTGCTGGTATCACCGGATTCCACCGGTAATTTAGCGGCCATACCGATAGCGGGAGTCGCTTGATATTTGCCACCAAAGGGCATGAGCACGGTAGCGGCACCGATGGAGCTATCGAAGCATTCCACCAATCCACGCTGAGAGCATACATTCAAGTCTTGTAAATTGTCCAGCCAGGCTTTTTTTATGTCTAAGGAAATGTTTGCAGTTTTTTGATTAAAGTAGTTTTCTGCGGTAAGCGGCTCCTGTACGTAGACTTCAGTATGCTGCTGAACCCCATTTGTATCTAAGAAGTCTCTATTTATATCCACGATGGTTTTATTACGCCAAAGCATTTTTAGCCGCCTGTCTGAGGTTACGACCGCCACCTCTACGGCTTCAAGATTCTCGGATTGAGCTAAAGCTTGAAAGTGCTTTGCGTCCTCTTTTGATACAACTACAGCCATTCGCTCTTGAGACTCAGAAATTGCAAGCTCGGTACCATCTAAGCCTTCATATTTCTTGGGCACTACATCCAAATTAATGACTAACCCATCCGTTAATTCGCCTATGGCAACAGAAACACCACCGGCCCCAAAGTCATTACATCTTTTGATGAGTCTGCTAGCTTGGGGGTTTCTAAATAACCGTTGTATCTTTCTTTCTGTAAGTGGGTTCCCTTTTTGGACTTCAGCACCGCAGTTATAGATGGATTCTTCAGTATGTTCTACAGAAGAACCTGTGGCGCCCCCGCAACCATCCCGACCGGTTCTGCCGCCTAAAAGAATTACCACGTCTCCGGTTGTGGGCTTTTCTCTGACAACATTTTTCTTAGGAGCTGCCCCAATAACTGCGCCGATCTCCATTCGCTTGGCAATAAAGCCTTCATCATATACTTCTGCCACCTGGCCTGTTGCCAGTCCAATTTGATTGCCATAGGAACTGTATCCAGCCGCTGCACCCGTTGTAATCTTTCGCTGCGGTAGCTTTCCTGGCAGTGTTTCCGAGATACTCACTCTAGGGTCACCGCTTCCTGTCACCCGCATTGCCTGGTACACATAAACACGGCCGGAAAGAGGGTCTCTAATGGCACCCCCCAGACAGGTGGCGGCACCGCCAAAAGGCTCAATTTCGGTAGGATGATTATGGGTCTCGTTTTTAAACATCACTAACCAATCTTCTTTTTTACCGTCAATATCTGCTTCAACCATGATGCTGCAGGCATTAATCTCATCTGAAAGGTCTAAATCTGGTAGTTTGCCTTCCTTCTTTAGTTTTTTCATCCCCAGCACAGCAATGTCCATGAGGCAAATATCTCTTTCCTCAGAACCATAGACAAAGTTGCGGTCACTAAGGTAGGCTTCATATGCTTTTTTAATGGGCAGTCCTAAGCCATTTTCTTCTATTGATACCTTGTCTATGCTGGTTGAAAACGTAGTATGTCTGCAGTGATCCGACCAATAGGTATCTATGGCTTTCATTTCCGTTAATGTGGGGTTTCTTTTTTCTTCATCTCTAAAGTAAGCCTGGCAAAACTTAAAATCTTCAAAGCTCATAACAAAGCCCATTGCTTCTTGATAGGATGATAGGTTTTCATCCTTCATTTCAATAAAACCATCAAGGACGGCTACATCCTCGGGGGTGATTATTTCCATTTCCAATGACGAGGGTTTCTGCATAGAGGCTTCACGGGAATCAACTGGATTAATACAATAGTCTTTAATCTTTCGGAAATAGTCTTCAGAAATTTCTCCGTAACATAAAATCAACTTAGCAGAAAGAATGGTTGGTGGTTCTCCCTGGGTTAAAATCTGAATACACTGAGCAGCCGAATCTGCCCGTTGATCATATTGACCAGGCAAGTACTCCATTGCGAAGTGTTTTAAGCCGTCTTCTATTTCAATATCCTCATCGTAGACAAAATCTACATTAGGCTCAGAAAATATAGTTTTTCTAGCTTGGTTGTAATCTTCATCGGAGATACCAGAAATATCGTAGCGGTTAATAATCCTAACTCGTTCAAGACCTGCTATGCCTAAATTCTCCTTTAAATCCAAGTACAAGTGTTGTGCCTCAATATCAAACCCTGGTTTTTTTTCTACAAAGATACGTCTCACAGTATTATTCAAATGCTAACCCCCATTTCTATTGAGACAATTAATTAGCTGCATATATATTTTAATATAGTCACGATATAATGTACATAGTCATCCCGCAAACGTTAGGGTCAAAATTAACTGCTACTATATTGGAAAGCCTTATGAGGAGTCTAACAATTTGCTATTTTGCGGATGAGGAAAGGGCATAATGAATTGACAGTGTTTATTATTATATTAGCGTTTATAGAAAAAATTGGGTATAAAAGATAAAAGGCAAAAGAGGAAAAGGAGAAAATGAGATACGATGACAAAGGGAAAAGCAATAATTGAAACAGGATGGAACTTTGACAACAGTTATGCCCGTCTGCCGAAATCATTTTTTACCAGCCTTAACCCAGTCACTGTACGCTCACCGAAGTTGATTATTCTCAATTATTCGTTGGCAACATTCCTGGGGTTGAATGTCCAGGCACTGCAAAGCAAAGATGGTGTAGCGGTGCTTGCTGGCAACCAGATTCCTGAGGGTGCTTTGCCGCTTGCGCAAGCTTATGCAGGGCATCAGTTTGGTCATTTTACGATGTTGGGGGACGGCCGGGCGGTGCTACTTGGCGAGCAGATCACGCCAGTAGGTGAACGGTTTGATATTCAACTCAAGGGTTCAGGACAAACACCATATTCCCGTCGGGGAGATGGTCGGGCGACACTTGGACCGATGCTACGCGAATATATTATCAGCGAAGCAATGCATGCACTTGGTATTGCGACCACCCGCAGCCTGGCGGTGGTGACAACCGGTGAGTCAGTTATCCGCGAAACCAATCTGCCTGGAGCAATTCTGACCCGTGTAGCTGCCAGTCATTTGCGCGTCGGTACCTTTCAATATGTTGCAAAATGGGGAACAATTGAGGAAATAAGGATTTTGGCGGACTATACATTACAGCGACATTTTCCAGAAGTTGACGCTACCCTGAACCGCTATCTAGCGCTCCTTCAGGAAGTAATCAAGCGTCAGGCCGGGTTGATAGCCAAATGGCAGCTGGTTGGTTTTATTCACGGGGTCATGAACACCGACAACATGGCCCTTAGCGGAGAAACTATTGATTATGGTCCTTGCGCCTTCATGGATGCCTATGATCCGGCAACGGTATTCAGTTCCATTGACGCTCAAGGGCGCTATGCATATGGTAATCAGCCGAGTATTGCCGGGTGGAATTTGGCGCGATTTGCCGAAACCCTTTTACCGCTGCTGCATGAGGATGAGGCGCAGGCTGTCAAGCTGGCCCAGGATGCGATTTCAGAATTTCCTGAGTTGTACCACCGTAACTGGCTCGCGGGAATGAGAGCGAAACTAGGAATCTTTAATGAAGAGGTACAGGATGAATCTCTAATTGACGGACTGCTCAGGATGATGGAGGAAGGTCATGCGGACTATACGAATACCTTCCGGGCATTAACGTTTGAAACGCCGGAGGATACGACCCTGTTTGGCACCACAGAGTTTACTCAGTGGCATGAGCTGTGGCAGGCGAGACTAGGTAGGCAGCAGGAACCGAAAGCATCCTCGTACCAGTTGATGCGGAACTCCAATCCTGCGATAATCCCTCGCAACCACCGGGTAGAAACAGCACTAGAGGCCGCAGTGGAGCAAGGGGACTACAGCGTAATGGAGCAACTTCTTCATGTTCTTTCAAGCCCCTACACGCACTCCCCCGAACAGGCTGATTACTGCGCACTGCCTGCGCCATCAACACGTCCTTACCGAACCTTTTGCGGAACCTGATCTATACGCCTCATAAAGGATTCGTAGTGCAACTAAAAAAATGAAGTGGGTATGAGGGTGCAGCAAGAAGAAGATGACCTGATAAAATTAAGCATAAAGTTTCAATTTGTGCCTATTTTTTAGTAAAATATGCTATCTATCAAAAGGATTTTACATAGATACAAAGAAATAGAGCTAAATGAGAGAACAGGGCTCCTGATTTTGTGAGGATGTTCGATTAATAGCCCCTCTGGGTCTCTAGCAGAAGAAATGGGGTGTTTAGCAGTGAGTAAAGGAAGATTTTTAGTCGTAGACGATTCAATGTTAATGCGTACTCATATTCGAGGCATTGTTAACAGACATTTTGATGCTGAAGTAATAGAGCTTCAAAACGGAAGTGAACTCTTCAGCTATCTGGAGAACTCAGATATTAACGGTATTGCCCTTATTTTGCTCGATATTAACTTGCCTGATATCAATGGGATGGAAATTGCGAAAAAACTCCAGTTTAGTGATAAATATAGACCGGTCCCCATAATAATCATTAGTGGTAGCATCAGTCAGGATACCGTATTACTTTCTCTGAAAGTTGGCGTCAAGGATGTGATAGTTAAACCAATTAATGAAGATGATTTTATTAACCGGATCATGAAATTTATTGATGTTAGCAAAGCACCAAAAAAAATCTGCCGTGAAGAGAAAAAAGCTATTCATGACTTCTTTGATGTTATCAGGATAGAGATGAAAAAAGCGGACCGCGGCAAGTATCCGTTAACAATATTATTAATGGGGTTTGTAAGGGGGAACACATTGGATTCACCTTTCACAGGTTTAGATTGTCGGGAAAACCTGGAATTGGGCTCTCGATTTTGTGCTTGTTTAAAAGATAGCTTGCGGGAAACCGATTCCATAATTGGCCTTTCGTCACTGGATTACCTGGCTATTCTCCCATTTACAGGTGAAGACGGGATTAACACAGTAAAGAACAAATTAAGACAGGCATCCTCTGACGCAGAAATCAAACATTTGTCGCTAATAGTCTCTTCTGTTACATACTCTCAGCAGGATGAATCAGCAGACGTATTGATAAACAGTTTAGAACGGAAATATAAAAGCTTGCTAGTAGTAAAAACCTTAAATTTACTTTCGGAACAATAATGTTACTACGGACAAAGGGTAATAAGAAGAATATAGATTATGATGGCTTCCCCTCCCAAGGGGATTATTTTTTTTGCAAGCGTTGTTCTTACTGGGATTCTATATGATTACGTTCAGGGATTTATAGAGAGTGTATTAAGCATAAATGCGAAAAGCAGATTATTTAAGGATAAAATTTAAGCTGATTGGAATAATGAAAATGATTTAATAAAGAAAGGAGATTTCTATATGTTTAACCCTTTTGAGGAAAAACCAATGCTACTTGGCGATGCCATTATGGATTGGGAAACAGTCTACCCAAAGCCTTACTCTAAAGAAGATGTGGATCCTTACACAAAAACGCGCATTATCCTGATGAATGGAATTGAAGCGGAAGCGGCGATGTTCTCCCACCAATTTCACCGTAACTGCAATAATAATGAGTTGCGGCGCGATTTAGCGATGTCTCGCCGTATTGAGCAGTTACAGCAGAAACATATCAATTGGCTTAAACCCATTGGTGAAACTCCACTTGAAACGACAATCGGATATGAACATGTCGCGGTTGATCTAACGGCTTGGCTTGCCCAGAATGAGCCGGATCCATATGTAAAGCAAACTCTGGATTTTGCTCTTCTGGAGGATTTTGACCATTTATACCGGTACTCTAATTTGTTGGACCTGGATAAAAATATTCCCGCACAGAACTTAGTAAAGAGCTATGTTGAAATAACTCCAGGACGCCCAACCATTGCTGAGCACCGTCATCCTAATGACACGGTCAGAGGGTATATTGATTTTAAGAAAGCAGATATTCGTACCATGCTAAACATTTTAATTATTACAGCCGGTGAACAGCAAACCATGAATTTCTATAACAATATTGGCAACACTTACTACAATGACCTGGGACGCCAGCTTTATCTGGAAATAGCTATGATTGAAGAAGAACATGTCAGCCAATATGGATCTTTGATTGACCCGAATGCGACTTGGCTTGAAAACCTGTTGCTTCACGAGTACACGGAGTGTTACCTCTATTACTCCTTCTATCAGGATGAGTTGGACCCGCATGTAAAATCTATTTGGGAAATGCACCTGCATCAGGAAATTGCTCATCTGCACAGAGCAGCTACCCTCCTGGCCCAATATGAGAACAAACAGTGGGAACAGGTTATTCCTGGCGGAACATTCCCCAAGCTGCTTAAGTTCCAAGATACACGTGATTATGTGCGCAAAATCCTCGCTGAGCAGATAGAGCTTACCGCTGATAAAGAAGATTTAAAAAATGTCAATGATCTGCCAGAGAATCATACTTTTTTCTGGTATCAAGACAAGGTTAATCATGACATAAACGTGGTTGCGAGCCATATGGTAATTGACCAGCGCCAGAAGATGAAGGGTGAAGACTACCGATCAGAGGTAAAACCACATCCGGTAGAACCCCTGAGAAATCGAATAAGTGATAATGTAACAATTGCAAGAACAAAGCAAAAGCAATTCGCTAACGTTTAAGATAATTTAGTATTGTATCAAAAACAGGTGGTTAAAGCTGAAAGCTGCTTAACCACCTGTTTGCATTTTCCGCTATGCCGCAACCATAAGGTTCACTTAGAAATTCGAAGTTTTTATCTGGTTTTATGGGGACATTATACCCCAGGAATTTAATCAAAATCACCAAATCACCTTGTTTCCGTGCAAACTTGGCACATCTATGATACAATGATGGATGTGTGAATTTTAATTAAAAAAAGGCGGGACAATGTGATAACTGTAAGTAATATAGGACTGCAATATGGAGAGCGTAAGCTCTTCGACGATGTGAACCTAAAATTTACTCCTGGCAATTGCTATGGAGTAATTGGCGCAAATGGAGCTGGGAAAAGTACATTTCTGAAGATACTCGCAGGCGAAATTGAGCCGGATACCGGTGAAGTGGTGATTGCGCGCGGTATGCGGATGTCTATTTTGAAACAAGACCATTATCAATACGATCAGTCTGTCGTGCTTGATACTGTGATCATGGGCAACCAACGTCTGCATGATATCATTAAAGAGAAAGAGGAGCTTTATAGCAAGGCTGATTTTAGTGATGAAGATGGTATGAAAGTGGGCGATTTGGAACAAGAGTTCAATGAGATGAATGGTTGGGAAGCCGAATCAGAAGCTTCTGCCATGCTACAGGGGTTAGGAATTGGGACGGAACTTCACGATAAACTAATGTCTGAACTGCAAGGGGCAGAGAAGGTAAAGGTGCTTCTGGCACAGGCTCTCTTTGGTAACCCTGGCATCCTTATTCTAGACGAGCCTACCAACCATTTGGATGTGCAATCCATCACCTGGCTGGAAGAATTTTTAATTGCTTTCGATGGCATTGTTATCGTTGTGACGCACGACCGGCATTTTGTAAATAAAATTTGTACTCATATGGCTGATGTGGACTTTGGTAAGATTAAGCTCTATGTGGGCAACTATGATTTCTGGTATGAATCCAGTCAATTGGCTCTACAGATGTTACGAGATCAGAACAAGAAAAAAGAAGAAAAAGTAAAACAGCTCCAAGAGTTTATTACTCGCTTTAGTGCCAATGCTTCCAAGTCCAAGCAGGCTACGTCCCGCAAAAAAATGCTAGAAAAAATAAATGTAGATGATATCGAACCATCCAATCGTAAATATCCTTACGTAGGTTTTAAGCCTGACAGAGAAGTTGGTAACGATATTCTTACAGTCGTTGATTTATGTAAAACCATTGACGGAGAAAAAGTTCTCGATAAAGTAAACTTTACCGTGTCCAAAGGGGATAAAATCGCTTTTGTTGGCAGTAATGAGAATGCATACACAACCCTCCTCAAGATTTTAAGTGGTGAGATAGAGCCAGATAGTGGCCACTACAAATGGGGTGTTACTATCACCAAGGCTTATTTCCCCAAAGATAGCTCCCCTTATTTTCAGAATCAGGAATTGAACCTGGTCGACTGGCTGCGACAGTACTCATCGGACAAAGCTGACTCATACGTCAGAGGATTCTTAGGGAAAATGCTCTTTTCCGGAGAAGAAGCCCTCAAGCCGCTCAAAGTACTTTCCGGCGGCGAGCGGGTGCGCTGCATGCTGGCTAAAGTTATGCTTTGCCATGCCAATGTACTGCTCCTGGACCAACCCACTAACCATTTGGATTTAGAATCGATTACTGCCTTAAATAATGGTTTGCGTGATTACAGCAGTAATGTACTTTTTACCTCCCATGATCGTCAGTTAGTGCAAACAATTGCCAATCGGATTATCGAACTTACACCAAACAATATGATAGATGTACGTTTAACCTATGATGAATATTTAGAAAGCATTGCAAGCTAGGACTACGCTCACCGTAACAGAGGATTAAAAACAAAGCTGTGTTACGTGTTTATACCGTAACGCAGCTTTTTTATTTTTAGCTTAATCAGGCATACTAATTATTAAATCTAATAAAAGAAGAAAGAGGTAGCCCAAGATGCCAACTGACTTTCTGTCATTAGGAATCAGAACTGAATTAAATGAAATCTTAAAAGATTTAGGCGTCAGGACTCCCACTCCTGTGCAAGTACAGGCAATCCCTGTTTTACTCTCGGGCAAGGATGTTGTGGCACAAGCCCAAACAGGCACAGGGAAGACGTTTGCCTTTTTACTGCCAATACTTGAAAGAGTAAACGGAAACAAACCCAATATACAGGCGTTAATCATTACTCCCACAAGGGAACTGGCTTTACAAATTACTACGGAAGTAAACAAACTGGCCTTTAAGGTCAATGCTAATGTACTGGCTACGTACGGCGGTCAGGATGTGGATCGACAAGTCAAGAAATTAAAGGGTTCAATTCATATCGTAGTTGGGACACCTGGACGAATTCTGGATCTTATCCGGAGACGAACCTTAAATCTTTCCGAGTTGAAAATGTTAGTTCTTGATGAAGCTGATCAAATGCTGCATATGGGTTTTTTGCCAGATGTTGAGCAAATAATTAAACAGACATCTCCAAAACGCCAAACCATGCTCTTTTCTGCAACGATACCGTCAAGCATACGTAGTCTGGCAAGACGCTACATGAAAAACCCTGTGGATATTCAAACAGAGAGTAAAAGAATCACATTAGATGAGATTAAACAAGTGGTTATAGCTACTACGGATAGGACAAAGCAAGATACATTATTTAAACTACTTGATGATTTTAGGCCATACTTGGCACTGATATTCTGCCGAACCAAAAGAAGGACTGCTTCACTGAATAAAGCCTTGCTTGAGCACGGATACTTATCTGATGAACTACATGGCGATTTATCTCAAGCGAAACGAGAGCAGGTTATGAAACGCTTTCGGGAAGCAAAATTGCAAATACTTGTGGCAACCGACGTGGCAGCAAGAGGCTTAGATGTGGAAGGTATTACCCATGTGTTCAATTATGACACCCCTCAGGACGTAGAAAGTTACATACACCGTATTGGCAGGACCGGACGAGCCGGAGAAAAAGGGCTGGCGATTACCTTAGCAACACAATATGACGGCGCATCAATAAAATTAATTGAAAAAGGTATTGGCATGTCTATTGAAACAAAAGGAACGCTTGCCAGTGAAAAGTATGCAAAAACAAACAAACCAAAAGTACAAGGCTATAAAGGGCAACAAGATAAAGCTAAACAAACAGACCCGAGTAAACGTCGTAGAAAGCAACCAGACAGTCAAGGAGAAAAGCCGGCAAAAGAACAACGAAGAAGCCAACTCAGTAAGCCAGATAGTTATAAAAAAAGCAATCAACAACCTAAAAAACAAGATCAATCTGATAATCGAAGAAGTAACAGAGACCCAAGAAAGAGCAACCAAGCTCAAAATCGCAAACTCTGAAATGATAAAAAATTATAAATCTTGCAGGGATAAGGCAGAAAGTTTCGGCAAGATATTTGTTTTAAAAAATAATCAACCGGATGCAGTACTGTTTTCGATTACCGAATATGAAAGACTTGCAGTGTTTATTGAGTATCTGGAAAGTCTTGAGGTAAAAGATATTGCACAGTTTACTGAGTCTTTACCAAAAGAAGGAATTAGGAAAAATTACTCCATTGACCATTTAAGAAGTGATATAAAGTAAATCGCAGCAAGGATATGATTGTGTCATTTACATTTAAATAACTAATTAAAGCCTTGAGGGTAGAACGCTCATTTTAGCGGTACTACCCTTTATTATATAAACCAGATCCTTGTCAAAGATGATAAATCACACAAAGACTGCTAAGCAGATCTGGAGAATGTGGAGCAAATCAGTAGTAATTGCAAATCATTTACCGTAACTTTTCTGCCAAAAAACCTAAATAAAGAATCGCGATACGGTCTTCACAAAAATCAGTTAAAGGAAGGATGATAAATCATGTTAGGGACAGTCGCAATAATTCTCGTAGTCTTATGGCTTCTTGGTATAGTTACTGCGAATACTATGGGGGGATTTATACATATCCTCATCGTAATTGCAATAGTTGTAGTTTTATTAAGAGTAATTAAGGGTGGTAGGATACTTTAGGGTATCAATATTATATTTAGCGAATCACTGTTAACGGATTTCACGAGAATAATTAGATAGGAGAAACAACTATGAGTATGTTCTACCTTGTATTGGCACTACTGTTCAGTATGTTTGTTGCTGCGGTAGCCATGACCAACGCTACAATTGTCACCGTGTATTATCTTTTTGGCCATGCACAGATCTCTCTAATTGTGCTGATTTTGGGCTCTGCCTGTGCGGGTGCCTTGGCCATGGGCTTCTTCGGTCTCTTTCGCAATATTCGAACCCATCTGAAATTTCGTGAGGCGCACCGCAACCAATTAGAGTTGCAGGGTCGCCTGGATTTTCTGGAGAAGGAGAAGATCAGGCTGGAAGCCGATTTAAGCAGGCAGCAACAGGAGCGTGAAGTAGCTGTAATAGAAGTATCAGAATAATGCAGAATGGAGCGGGATTCATTGACTAAAAAAGGACAAATAGAGAGGATTGAATTATTTATTTGACACATGTATGATACAATATATTAATATGTAAATTTTTATGTGGGACTGCGTGATAACTGCCATTCTTATCTATGTTTATATCTCATCATTTTACCGCTATCATATTTTTAAGGAGATGCTAAATTGAGTTTCCCATACATTTACTATTCTTATAAAATCGGTGCAGCATTTCTTGTGGTGTTGCTATTATGGTTTGTTATTTTTAGGGTGCGGAAAAAAAGAAATATTAATATCAGTGATGCTTCTCTGACAGTGGAGGAGCTTGCGGATTATGCCAGAAGAATGGCCTTAGAGCATTCAGTTTCTTCAAAAAGAAACATATTAAATTGGCCTATGACATGGATGAATGATAATTATAGTTTTATACTTCAGGTGTATAAAGGGCTAAATGATGATGTAATACAGAAGCGAACAGTACCGCCTGCTGCAGAATGGTTGCTTGATAATTTTTATACGATTGAAGAACAGGTTAAAATCATTAGAAGAGATCTGTCGAAGCAGCACTATTATAGTTTGCCAGTTTTGAAAAAGGGCCCTTATAAGGGTTATACAAGAATTTTTGCCATCGCAATGGAGTTGGTTTCAAATACAGACGGGCAGATTGAAGAAAGTACACTGCTCAAATATCTAGATGCATATCAATCTCAAAACATTCTTTTTGAGAGAGAGATCTGTGTAATTCCGACAATGATTAGACTGGCTCTCATAGAGAACATCAGAGTAATAAGTGAAAAAATAAAGGAAACCCAAAAGCAATGGAATTTAGCTGATGAAATAGTTGAAAAATTATGGGCTGAAAATGCGGTTGATTTAGAAAAGATAAGCAAGCTATTTAAGAACAATATTGCTGTAATTGATGAAGCTAGTCCATCCTTTGTAGAGCACCTGTTCTACAGATTGAGAAGATCTGGACGTAGCTACTCAAATGTTTCACGATATATTGAAGAAGCCCTTGATAAATTTCACACGACAATAGAAATTATTGCTCAAAAAGAACATAATGCCCAGGCTGTTAGCACTGTTTCCATGGGGAATTGCATAACGAGCCTCAAATATGTTTCCATTCTTAATTGGGTTGATTTGTTTGATTCAGCAAGTTACTTGGAAAAGATTCTAAGGCAGGATCCTGATGGAACATACAATCTTATGGATATCAACTCCCGTAATTACTACAGGAGACAAATTGAAAAGATAGCAAAAGAATATGGAGTTTCGGAGCTCCGCATAGCACGGGAAGCCATAGATCTCGCGCGAAAAGCTTCACTGGAAAATAACGAGCTTGTGGATGACAGATCTCGGAGAAAATCCCACGTGGGATACTATATAGTGGGTGATGGGGAAAGAAGTCATGAAAGTAGGCGAAAAAGAAAGACAACGTTCTTTACTAACATCTCACGTTTGGTAAAAAATTCTCCTGGCATCATATATTTGGGTTCAATAGGCGTTCTCACCATGCTCATCGTTACATTTGCCATAGGCTATGCCATGAACTTCTCAGGAGCAAATTATCTATATTTTGCAATCATAGCTGGGGTAGCAGTAATGATTCCTGCTTCAGAGATGGCTGTCAATATAGTGAATTGGCTCGTTTGCAGAGTGAAACAGCCGGCAGTTTTTCCACGGCTAGAGCTAAAGGAAGGCATTCCAGATACTTTGAGTACTATGGTTGTTATACCAGCGTTGCTCAGTGATGAAAAACGGGTAGCAGAACTATTAGAAAACATGGAAAATCATTATCTTGCAAATTGCGAAGATAATTTATATTTCGCTTTAATCGGTGCTTTTAAAGATTCACATGGGCCGAGCAATAGTGATGATCATAGCGTCTTGTGGGAAGCCTTTGCGGGAATCAAGGCTTTGAATGTAAAGTATGCAAAAGAAGGAAAAGATATCTTTTATTTTTATAATCGACTTAGGAAATTTAATGAAAGCGATAATAACTGGACAGGTTGGGAACGAAAAAGAGGAGCTTTAATGGAATTCAATGAAGTGCTCCTCGGTTCACAAGAAACGAGTTTCTTATTTTATTCCAATGTATTGCTCCCAGCTAAAAATATAAAATATGTTATAACTCTCGATGCAGACACGGTCTTACCCTTGGGAATGGCTAAAAAAATGATAGGTACTATGGCCCATCCTCTCCATACGCCAGTCATTGATAGTAACAAGGGTATTGTTACCGAGGGGTATGGTCTGATGCAACCTAGAATTTCCTTTGATATGGTTAGCTCAAACAGATCCATTTTCTCCAGAATTTATACAGGGCAGGAGGGAATCGATCCCTATGCCAGTGCTATTTCCGATGTGTACCAAGATCTTTTTGGCGAAGGGATTTTTACAGGGAAGGGTATCTACGATCTACGGGTTTTTCAAAGCATATTAAAAGATGCAGTACCTGAAAATGCCATCCTTAGCCATGATTTGTTGGAAGGCTCCTATGTTAGAGCTGCACTGGTTACCGGACTGGAATTGGTAGATTCTTATCCATCAAAATATAATTCCTATATGGCAAGGCTCCATAGATGGATTAGAGGAGATTGGCAGTTAATACCATGGTTAGGCAGGAAGATTTATAATAAAAACAAAGAATTAGTAAAAAATCCGCTATCATATATTTCCATTTGGAAGATGGTTGACAACTTAAGAAGAAGCCTTGTGGCTCCAGCTATCATGGTTTTGCTGTTTTTAGGTTTTAGTATTCTTCCGGGCAGTGGCTACTTTTGGGCTGGATTTGCTATAACTCCACTGTTACTTCCTCTGGCACTTATCCTTTGGGGACAGCTGTTTACTGGTGGGCCGAAAACTGACAGAATAAAGAGGCATATTTCAGGCTACTTTGGACTAAAAGCTTCCTTGTTTCAATTCTTATTGTCCATTGCTTTTCTGCCATATCAGGCAGTAATAGCTTTGAATGCTATAGTGACAACACTTACACGTGTCTTTATAACCAAAAAAAATATGTTGGTATGGGTAACATCCGCCGATGCTGAAAAGGGTCAAAGCAACTCTTTAAAAAGCTATTTATCTGCCATGGGAGCAAGCTCACTTGGGGGTTTTGTCATTGCTGCCATGGCATACTATTTTAAGCCGGAAAGCCTACGTTTTAGTTTAGTATTTCTGGTTGTTTGGGGGATAGCCCCCTATATTGCCTACAATATCAGCAAAGACAATAACTATGAGGAAGAGCAGTTAGAAGTGGAAGATTTGCTCGAACTAGGGAAAATAGCAAGAAAAACATGGAGGTATTTTGAAGAGTTTGCAAACCTTACAAATAATTACCTTGCTCCCGATAACTTTCAGGAAGAACCTCCTAGAGGGATTGCATATAGAACATCTCCAACGAATATCGGATTAGGACTCTTGGCCTCTCTGTCTGGGAGAGATATGGGATATAGAGGGATACTGGAAACATTTGATGCCATTTCAAAAACCATAACTACCATAGAAAAAATGGAAAAATGGAATGGTCATTTATATAATTGGTATGATACCAGAACTCTTGAACCCCTAAAGCCTTATTACGTATCCACCGTGGATAGCGGGAACTTAGTATGCTATCTGATAACCTTGGTCCAAGGCCTAAAGGATTATTATTCCCGTCCTTTGGTTGATGCAACATTTGTCAATGGAATAAAAGCTACCATCCGAAATGGACTTGGGGATGGGGAGCAGCTTCCCTTGGAATTTACGTATTTTGACTTCCTAGAAAAAGCGGATAAAATTGATCTGGTGTTGTGGAATAAGGCATTGGGAGAACTTATTAATGGAAGTGTGGTTGCAAATATAAAGAAGAAAGTGTGGCAACTCAAAGTCCAGCAAATGGCCTACATGCTTAAAAATGAGCTTGAGGAATTTATTCCGTGGATTCATATGGTAGACACAATACCCCAAGATTTATTTCATGATGAATTAGTTGTGGAAACGAATGTATTATTAGACATCCTAAAAACAAATGTATCTTTAAAGGACTTACCTGCATGTAGCAACAGAATTGTAAAGCATGTTGATAAGTTAATCGAAGCTACTGAGAAAATAAAGGGAAAATCTATTGAGGTGGGGCGGGCTTGGCTACATGAGCTAAGGGGTGCTGTAAAAAAATCAAATGAATTTTCCCTAACGTTTATAAACAAATATAATCAAATCATTGAGCAGATCAATGAGCTGTCAGCGAATACTAGGTTCGTTTATTTGTATAACGATAAAAGAGACTTGTTTTCCATCGGTTACAATGTTGAAGAAAACCGTTTGACCAATTCATATTATGATTTGTTAGCCTCTGAAGCCAGACAAGCCAGCTATATAGCTATAGCAAGAGGAGAGGTTCCACCCAAGCACTGGTTTATGTTAGGGAGATCTCTGACGGTGGTTGATCATTATAAAGGACTGGTTTCCTGGAGCGGAACGATGTTTGAGTATCTTATGCCACTACTAATCATGAAAAGCTATAGAAATACACTATTAGACGAAACGTACTCCTTTGTTATAAAAAGCCAGCAAAAGTATGGAAAGCAGAGAGGAATGCCCTGGGGAGCATCTGAGTCTTCCTTTAATTCTTTGGATAGTAACCTTGATTATCAATACAAAGCTATTGGAGTTCCCTGGCTAGGACTAAAAAGAGGCTTGATTGAAGATGCGGTAACTACACCCTATGCTACCTTCTTAGCCCTTATGGTAAGCCCCTATGAAGCCTTTAAAAATATTAAACACTTAAAGGCTGAGGGCTTGGATGGGCCTTATGGTTACTATGAAGCGGCAGACTATACTCCGGGACGACTTGATTTCCAGTCTAAAAAGGTTATTATCAAGAGTTTTATGGCCCATCACCAGGGTATGACCTTATTGGTCCTTAATAATTATTTAAACAAAAATATAATGCAGCAGCGTTTCTCAAATGATCCCTATGTGAAGGCTGCCAGGCTTCTACTTCAGGAAAAAGTGCCTTTAAATGTAGTATTCACAAAGGAAAACAAGGAAAAGGTAGTTGTATTTAAAGGAAGCGTGAAAAGGGAAAAGAGCGCATATCGGAAATTTACAGCACCGGATATTCATCTTCCAAAGGCACATATTTTATCGAATGGTAATTACTCAGTTATGATGACTGATAAAGGTACAGGATATAGCCGAAGTAAAACCTTTGACATATCAAGGTGGAGAGAAGACCCGATTATTGATAATTATGGAATGTTCTTTTATATCAAAAACATTGATAAAAACCAAATTTGGTCTGCCACGTATGCTCCCTTACATGTTCTTCCAGAAAATTATGAGGTTGTTTTTACTCCTGATAGAGCTACTTTTAAAAGGACAGACGGAGAAATTGCAACATCAACAGAAGTTGTTGTTGCATCGGATGATAATGCAGAAATTAGAAGGATTCGGCTTAAAAATACTGGGAAAACCCCCTGTGTACTAGAGGTGACTAGCTATTTTGAGCTTGTTTTGGCTTCGCAAAATAGTGACTTGGCTCACCCAGCCTTCAGCAATCTTTTTGTAATGACAGAATATAATCCTGAGTATAAAACGTTATTGGCAAATCGACGCCCAAGATGTCAGGCAGACAAAAGAATGTGGATTGCAGAAACACCAGTAATTGATGGGGAAATAGTAGGTGACATACAGTTTGAAACGGACAGGATGCAATTTATTGGCAGAGGACGTACTGTTAACAACCCTACAATGATTGAACGTGAAAAACCCCTATCGAATACAGTGGGGCCTGTTTTAGACCCAATCTTTAGCCTGAGGATAAGAGTAAAGATAGACCCGGGTAAGGTAGCCCGAATTTCCTTTGTAACGACAATGGCGGATAGTAAAGAGTCTATCATGGAACGAATAGAAAAATATTCAACAATAGAGACTTGTGATGCCTGTTTTAGGCTGGCCCTTACCAGGAGTGAGGAGGAAACAAAGTATTTAAATATTAGGGCTCCAGAGATGGAATTGTATCAGGATATGATTTCGAATATCCTTTTTATAAGTCCTCTAAGGCTAAAGTATGAACAGCTATTCAAAGATAACCGAAAGGGTCAGTCGTCCTTGTGGCCCTATGCAATTTCGGGGGATCGACCAATTATCCTTGTGGTTCTCAATAAAACAGAGGAAGCAGATATATTATATGAGGTGTTAAAAGCCTATGAATACTGGCGATTAAAAGATTTGAAGGTTGATCTGGTAATTATAAGCCAAGAGGAGAGTAGTTACACAAATCCATTATATTCGCTAATTACAGAGATTGTATCTTCCAGCCAAACCCATGATGTTTTAAGTTGCCATGGTGACGTGTTTATCCTGAATGCTAATAATATGTTTCCCCAGGATATCAACCTATTTAGTGCCGTAGCCCGGATGATATTCTATGGCAGTGGCGGTACCATGGAAGAACAATTGAAAACATTACCCCAAAAAGAGTTGCCAGCATTATTGACGACTATTAGAGAAACTTCAAGTAATGTTATACAACGTAACAACGTCTTGAATGAGTCTACAGAGAAGCAACCTTCCCCTAAACACATAGTAGCCGCAGAGAAGGAACTGCAATACTTCAATGGCTTAGGTGGGTTTAGCCCTGATGGAAGAGAGTATGTTATAACGCTTGAAAAGGGCCAAATGACTCCAGCACCTTGGGTAAATGTAATTGCTAACCCGGAATTTGGTTTTATGGTTTCTGAGTCAGGTGGAGGCTTTTCTTGGTGTGAAAACAGCAGGGAAAACAAACTATCACCATGGTCAAATGACCCTGTAAGTGATAGTCCAGGGGAAACATTTTATGTGAGAGATGAATACGGGGAACCATGGTCCATGACGCCGCTGCCAATAAGAGAAGAGGAAGCGTATACCATAAAACATGGATTTGGCTATTCTGAATTTGAACATGTAAGTCATGGGATAGCACAAGGCCTGGTGCAGTTTGTGCCTGTGGAAGGCACAGTAAAGATAAGTATTATTAGCCTAAGAAATGAAAGTCCCGATGACAGAAATTTAAACATAACCTATTATGTAAGCCCTGTTTTAGGAGTTAATACCCGAGATACTGCTATGCATTTAGTAAGCTCCCAGAGCGACAGAGGAACACTCATCATTGAGAATCCATATAATCGGGAATTTGCGGATAGAGTTTGCTTTATGGATACTTCAATAGAGGAGCGTTCCGTAACTGGAGATCGAAAGGAGTTTTTTGGCCTAGGCAAAGCCGATTTTCCGGAAGTTTTAAAACGAGTGCATTTGTCGGGTGCAGTGGGGGCAGGCTATGACCCTTGTGCCGCAATGCAGGTTAATATAAGTATCAAGGCAAATGAAACAAAGGAAATTGTCTTCGTTTTGGGAATGGCGGGTCATTTACAAAAAGCCCATGAATTAGCAGATAAGTTTAAGAACGTAGAAGCAGCAAAGGAATCTTTCCTAGAGGTTAAAAAGTTTTGGCAAGAGAAACTCCAGGTTGTTCAAGTTAATACTCCTGATCCAGCCATGAACATTATGCTTAATGGATGGCTTTTATATCAAGTTATTTCCTGTAGAATGTGGGCAAGATCTGCCTTCTATCAAGCAGGAGGTGCCTTTGGATTCCGCGATCAACTGCAGGACTGTTTATCAATAGCCGCAATATGGCCTGAAATTGCCAAAAGCCAGATTTTAAAACATGCCCAGCATCAATTTGTGGAAGGGGATGTTTTACATTGGTGGCATGAACCCGCTGGTAAGGGCACCAGAACCCGGATATCGGATGACTTTTTATGGTTACCCTATGTTACTGCAGAGTATATCAAGATTACCGGAGACTCTGATATTTTAAAAACAGAACTTTCCTTCTTGGAAGAGGACATTTTAACAGATTGTGAGGACGAAAGGTATTGTCAGCCAAGAATCTCAAATGAAAGTGCGTCCCTATTTGATCATTGTATTCGTTCTCTGGAAAACGCCCTCAAGTTTGGTGAGCGGGGTCTGCCCCTGATTGGAGGGGGTGACTGGAACGATGGCATGAACACGGTAGGGAATTGTGGAATGGGAGAAAGTGTGTGGCTGGGATGGTTTTTATGCACAACGCTACAAAGGTTTATACCTATCTGCCGTGAAATGGGACATGGTGAGAGAGCTGATTACTATTTTGAACTACGCGGCAAAATAGTTGAAGCTATTGAGGAAAATGGTTGGGATGGAAACTGGTACAAACGGGCCTTTTTTGATAATGGAGTACCTCTGGGTTCTGCAAGCAATAGTGAGTGTAAGATTGACTCCCTGGCTCAAACCTGGGCGGTAATTTCCGGTGCGGGGGATGTTGTAAGAGCTGCAAAAGCTATGAATTCCCTTGAAGATTACCTTGTAATGCGGGAGGAAGGACTCATTAAGCTTTTAACCCCTCCCTTTAATGACGGGGACATGGAGCCGGGATATATAAAGGGATATGTTCCAGGAGTCAGAGAAAATGGTGGTCAGTATACTCATGGTGCCGCCTGGGTCGTTGCTGCATTTGCCATGCTGGGTGATGGAGATAAAGCGAGTGAACTTTTTGGGCTCATCAACCCTATCAACCATACCCGTACTGATAGAGAGTATTCCATATATAAAGTAGAGCCCTATGTAATGGCTGCGGATGTATATGCCAATCATCCCCACATAGGAAGAGGAGGATGGACCTGGTATACTGGAGCCGCAAGCTGGATGTATAAGGTCGGCTTGGAAAATATCCTTGGATTTATCAAAAACGGTGATAAATTAGTAATAGACCCATGTATACCGAAAAAGTGGACGGAGTATTCAATAACGTATAATCACTACCAAACAACGTATAATCTTAAAGTTAGAAATCCTGAGAATCTTAGTAAGGGCGTGATTAAGATTTCAATGGATGGACAAATCCAAGATGGAAATGTTATAAATCTTTCAAATGATAAGAGAACACATAATGTTGAGATTCTAATGGGTTCATGAACATGTGATGATGTACAATTTTTTAGTTTTAAGGTCTGAAAAACTTTACATTATTTTCATATTATAGTAGATTAAAAAATAATGTAATTTTTACAATTACTACAATTTTCTTTCGAATTTTTAGTAATTACTTGAGATAAATCTACCTGATAAACAACTCCAATATCTGACGAAAAACCAGAGGTGGATGTATCGTGATGAGCAGGGACAATAACAAGTCGGCGGAAGAGCTGCGCCGTGAAGCAGAGAAGCGGTTGAAAATAAGTAAACAAAAGGGAACATCCCTTGCAACTCCTGCAGAATTGCAGAGGCTTGTTCACGAACTTGAGGTGCATCAAATTGAGTTGGAGATGCAGAACGAGGAACTGCAGCAGGTACGCTCAGAGCTGGTGTCATATCTTAAACAATACACCGATCTTTACGACTTTGCTCCCGTGGGCTATATCACCCTGAATCGCAGCGGCTTCATCCAGCACATTAACTTGACCGGATCACGCATGCTCGGGGTGGAGCGCACCCGGTTGGTAAATCAGCCGTTCGGTCGGTTCGTCATTGCAGACTCCCGGCCAGCTTATACCGCCTTCTTGGCAGAAGTATTTATAAGCCAACCACAGGTAACCTTTGATATTGGACTGAAAAAAGAGGGGCATGGAACGTTTTTTGTGCGTGTTGATGCCAGTGTCTCCGGGGACGGGCAAGAATGCCGCGTTGCCCTAATGGACATCTCGGCGAAAAAGCAGGCGGAAGAATTGCTCCGGGAAAGTGAACGAAAATACCGTACCTTATTTGAAGCTATGTCTCAGGGTGTTGTGCACCACGGATCAGATGGCAAAATAATATCGGCTAACCCCGCAGCCGAAGCCATTCTGGGCATATCCATCGATCAAATGCAGGCAAAAACACCGACAGACTCCCGTTGGTTGGCTATTCGTGAAGATGGATCTGAATTCCCCGAGGATGCACACCCCTCCATGGTGGCCCTTCGCACGGGAAAAGCACTGCAAAATGTGGTCATGGGGGTTTTTTCACCGAAAGCTGACGGCTATATTTGGCTCAATATTAATGCGGTGCCGCTGTTTTTGCACGGTGAAGGCAGGTCATCCCAGGTCATGATAACCATTGAGGATATTACATATCGTAAACGCATCGCTATATATAACAAGCTTACCCCCAGAGAGAAAGAGGTTTTTAAGCTGGTGGCCAAAGGCCGCAATCGTAGAATAATTGCGGAAGCTTTGAACATAAGACCCAAAACTGTGGACAAGCACATTAGCAACCTGACGGAAAAACTTAACCTGCGTAAGAAAGACGAAATTGTGCAGTTTGCCACGCTTTTAGGGTTGGTGGTTTCATAACATATCTATCACAAGATACTGGCACGTTCTCAACAAGCCTCATAATCATGGGGCTTTTTTCATTGAGAATTCAATATAAGTTAAATAAAAGAAATTATTGCTAATGGATTTCTAAGCATTACGTCTGATAATATATAAAAAACTGTGTATGACAGCTACCGAACTATCCGCCATCAAGGAGCTGGATATGGTCGTGGGGGAAGAAGATTGAGCAAAATATCTAATGCATGTAATAGAGCTTCAAGCCTGGTAAGATACCGGAGGGATCGACATGAAAAAGATTAATAACAGGTCGGACACCAACCAGTTGCGCCGTCTGGCAGAGAAGCGGCTACAAAATAATAAGCAAAATAATTCTTCTCCTGTGACGCCGGAAGAATTGCAACGGCTTGTCCACGAACTAGAGGTGCACCAGATCGAGTTGGAGATGCAAAACGAGGAATTACAGCAGGCACGATTAGAGCTGGAGGCAAGTCTTGAGCGATACACCGACTTCTATGACTATGCGCCCGTGGGCTACTTTATCCTGGAGCGCAACGGTGCAATCCAGAAAGCTAACCTGACCGGAGCGTACTTGCTGGGAGTGGAGCGGGCCCGGCTGCTGACACAGCCCTTTAGCCGTTTTATCTCAGCTGATTCTCGCCCCACCTTCAACAACTTCATCGAAAATGCTTTTAGGAGCCAAGCCAAGGAAACCTGCGTGGTCACACTTAGTGATAAGGGAAGTGGGCTGCTCTGTTTACATATTGAAGCCAGGGTATCGGGGGACGGGCAAGAGTGCCGGGTAGCGGTGTTGAATGTTACTTCAAGCAAGCATGCCGAAGAAGAGTATAAAGCAATTATCAGCACATCGCTGAATGGGTTTCTGACTACAGATGTACGGGGACATATTTTGAATGTCAACGATGAGTATTGCCGGCTAATTGGCTACAGCCGTGAAGATTTGCTGACAATGCAAATTCAGGATGTTGAAGCGCAGGAAACCCCTGAAGAGACAGCGCAACACATTGATAAAGTAATAAGGATTGGCAATGACCGCTTTACGACTCTGCACCGGTGTAAAGACAGCAAAATTGTTGATCTGGAGGTCAGTGTCAGTTTTGTCCCTGCCCAAGGTGGGCGACTAGTTATGTTCCTGCACGACATTACAGTGCCAAAACAGCTGGAAGCTAAATTAAAACAATCCGAACACGAAAAAAATGTTATTCTGACTAGCATGGCAGAAAAGGTTGTATACCATGACAGGGAAATGAAGATCCGCTGGGCCAACCGTGCGGCTTGTGACTTTTTCGGATTGCAACCGGAAGAAGTCACAGGGAAAAGCTGTTATGAAATACTGGGTCGCCGAAAGGTAGACTGCGAGAAATGCCCGGTAAAAAAAGTCTTGGAAACGGGACATTATGATCAGGATACTCTAAGTTATTCGGAGGGGAAAACGCTACTTATCAGCGCCCATCCTGTTTTTGATGCAGACGACAGTCTCACCGGTGTTGTTGAGGTTAGCCTTGATATCACGGAGCGCGTTAGGATGGAAGCTGAATTAACAAAGGCGAAAGAAGAATGTGCTGCGGCAAACGTAGCAAAAAGTAGCTTTTTATCTTATATGAGCCATGAAATGCGCACACCTATGAGTGTGATTATTGGAATGGCCCACTTGGTTTACGAATCTGTTCAAAGTCAGGAAGAAAAAGAAAATGTTGATATGATTAGGGATTCGGCCGCGTTTTTACTTGCGCTGATCAACCGTATCCTGGATCTTTCTAAGATTGAGGCCGGTATGCTTGAACTGGCACAGGTCCCCTTTCATCTTACCCGGGAAGTAGAAAGAACCATCTCGTCGGTTGCTTTTCAGGCTCGTAAAAAGGGGTTAGAACTGTCTTATTCTATTGATGACAATGTCCCTGAGGCTGTTATTGGGGATCCCACAAGGCTTCAACAGGTGCTGGTCAACCTCATTGGAAACGCCATTAAGTTTACGGAGCAGGGAATAATTGATATAAGCATCCGATGGAATGAAACAGGGGTGCTCTTTTCCATCAGCGATACAGGGATCGGTTTTCCACCCGATAAGGTGGACTTGATGTTTCAGAGCTTCACCCAGGTAGATACTTCTGACACACGCAAGTATGAAGGCACGGGTTTGGGTTTGGCCATTTCCAAGAATCTTGTGAAATTGATGGGCGGTTCTATGGGTGTAAAAAGTGTGGAAAACCTGGGTAGTACTTTTTATTTTACTATTCCTTTTACACTGCCCGAGGGCATGGAGGATATTACGGAGACGTTCGTTCTAGAAAAACATGGGAAGAGTTTTCCCATGCATTCATCATTGTCTGAAAAGAAAGTGTTAGATATATTACTGGTAGATGATAAGCCCATGAACCAGAAGATGGCAACAATACTCCTTGAGAAAAAAAAGCATAAAGTAACCACAGCAATAAATGGCAGGGATGCGCTGGAAACGCTTATGTCACGGTTTTTTGATGTAATCCTAATGGATATTCATATGCCGGAAATGGACGGGCTGGAAGCGACGGCGCGTATCCGCGCCTGTGAAGATGAAGCCATAAGGTGCATCCCCATTATTGCCATGACGGCCTATGCCATGAAAGAAGACCGGTATAAGTGTATGCAAGCAGGCATGGACTACTATATACCTAAACCAATTAATCCGGGGGAATTGTATTATGCCTTGGGTAAGGTCATGGAAGGCAGGGTGTGTGAGCTTGAGCAGCATGCCCTTACTCTGGAAGAGGTACGCGAAATGCTCATGCGGGTAGATGGAAACAGAGAGCTGCTACAGGAACTTGTGGAAATGTTCTTCCAGGACTATTACAAAGATATGACAAAATTGAAGGAGTCTATGGACAAGAAAGACGCTCCGGCTCTGGCTGTAGTAGTTCATGGTCTTAAAGGTGTGCTTGGAAACCTGGGGTTCAAAAACGCTTACAAGCTTGCTTGCGAACTGGAGAAGATGATACGGGCAAATATTCTGGAAGAAGCTCCTGCAATGATTCGGCAGTTGGAAACGGAAATAAAGGGGCTTGAAAGATTCTTTTCCCACCCCCAATGGCAGGAGCAGACTTAATTTTTGGAAAGGACGATTCAAATCTATGCATGCTAACGGTTTAAAACCAGACAAGCCGATAATTATGTCAACTGATACTAAGATTTTACAATACGCGGAGATGTTATCAAAACTCTGGAGTAATCCCACTCATGGGATGGTGTAACATGTTATACACGATCGTGGTAATTCTCTTAGTATTATGGCTTATTGGCAAAATATTTTAGCTGAAGAACGTCATATTGGCATAAACATTTGCCATCAGTGCTTCGCTTGCTAATACACGTAAATTAATTGACAGGGATGTGAACTTCATAATCTCGCTATCAGAACAAAAAAAAACTATACCCAATATCGGACTTGATATCGGTGTTTTTGCGGTAAAGGGTGTACTGATAGACGGTGAACGGGTAGAAAAGATTTACCGCCCTACTGCTGGGAACCCTGCTGCCGCTTCCCGGGAATGTCTCGATTACTTATTGGAAAAGGTAAGTACTTCCACAGTGCGCTTTGCTCTTACTGGTAATAATGCCAAGCTGGTGGCCGGGAAAATCGGCATCACTCTGACTATTGAAGTTGAAGCGTTGCAGGCTGGGCTCGCTTTCATGTTAATTGACGCCGAAACCGTGCTTTCTTTGGGACATGAAAATATGTATTATCTGGAGCTGGACAACAGAGGTACGGTCACTTTTTTCAACTACAACGGTCAGTGTGCTGCGGGAAGCGGCTCATTCTGGTACCAGCAGGCTACCCGGATGGGCTATAATGACCGGGAGTTGGCGGAAGTGGCTATAGAGTCCCCCTCATCAGTAAAGATTTCAGGCCGGTGTGCTGTTTTTGCCAAGTCTGATATGACCCACGCCATCAACGGTGGGGCATCACAAATGGCTGTCGCAGCCGGTATGGCTAAAGCCCTTGTTGATTTGGTGGTAACGGGAGTTGCCCAAAGCAGGATCAAGGGTCCTGGTACCCTGTTTATGGTTGGTGGCGTAGCCAACAACAAGGCGATTCTCAAATATCTGCAGGCATATTGCCGGGAACGCGACATTGAAATAATGGTGCCTACTGATCATGAATATATTAATGCACTGGGGGCCGCGCAATACGGGGTAGAAATACCGTTATCCGATCTTAGTCTGGAGCGGTTAGTTTTAGATAAATACATTCCGGAAAACCCGCTTCCTCCTCTTAACCCGGACGTAGTCATTTATAGCAATGATTGAATTAGATAAGAACAAGCAATCCGGCGACCTCCCTGATTATCAGAAAATCAGGGAGAATATTTTCCGTGAAGCCGCCGGTGAACCGCTCAACGATGGGATAAAGGTAGGGATAGCGTGCAGTGGTCTGTACCATGAACTATTCCCGTTCTGGGCAGCTTTCTTCAGGTCACTTGGTGCTAAGGTTGTACTGAGTGGAACGTCCAGTGAAGAGATACTGGAGCAGGGTAAGAGGGATCTTGCTGCTGAGATGTGCTACCCCATTGAGGTCTTAATAGGACACTATCGAGAACTGGTAAATATGGAAACGGACTATATCTTCATCCCTGAAGTGATCGACCTTGAGCCTCTTCCCTGGGCGGCAGAATGGCCACGCTCTTTAAGTTGCCCCCTGCTGATGATGATAAGAGGGGTTGCCGTTAACTCGCTAAATATTCCGGAAGAAAAAGTGCTTCATGCACAGCTAAATTACCGTAAGGGGCCTGAGCGAATCAGAGAACAAATGTTGCCGGCAGCCAAAAAACTTCTCGGTAAAAATTTCTCCAACGCCGTATATCAGCGTGCACTGGACGAAGGATATCTCGCCCAGAAAAATTTCCAACTGGCCATCGAGGATGAGGGTCGTTGTATTATCGAAGGTCTCGGCGATTACCCCGATGCAGTTGTCATGCTTATTTTAGGACGCTCCTATACCCTATATGATTCTTTCGTTTCCAAAGACTTAATGTCATACGCCGCACAGCGAGGTCTGGTTGCCCTCTCCCAGGATTTTCTACTAGAATATTTGCGAGGATGGTATGAGGGAAGGATTAAATCATCTTTCCTCGATTCCCGCCGTGCGGATTTTGAACATTACATGAAGCAGAAGATAGAAGAAATGAGTAACATTTACCCTTCTCAGCTTCAGCACATTCTATCGGCGGCGCTCGCGGCACAGTTTTTCAATGAAAAATCAGAAGAAAGTGGCCTTCCACAACTTCACTTGGTACTTCAGGATCCCTTCAGATGCGGACCTAACTCCATGATCCGCCATTATCTGGACAATGTGTCCGGGTATTTACGACTTACTCTTGACGAGCATACCGCGGCCGCCGGCATGATTACCAGGCTGGAAGCGTTCAAAAACACCTGTCGTTCCCGGAAAAGTAGCGTTGCTACACCGTTTTTCTCGGGTAAAACGACAACAGCTGTTGACCGGAAAATAAAAAAAATTCTCATACCCAACTCTACTAAACACGCCGCAGTTTTCGTGGCATTATTCGAGAATTATGGCATCCAGTCTGCATTGCTTCCCCGGAGTACTGACAAAGACCTGACTCTGGCACGCCGTTACACGAACGGTGAGGAATGTCTTCCGTTTATTCAGAACTTGCAAGATTACCTCGAATATGCAGAGAGCAACTCACAAGAACTAGAAGAAGGCGGGGTCGTCTTCTTTCAGGGGTGGGCATGCGGTCCCTGCCGCTACGGTCTTTACGCATCAACCCAATCTATGATTATTAACCGAGCCGGATACGGCACACAGAAAATTTTAGCGTTTAAGAGTGAAGATGCCGTAAAAAGATTCGGACCGAAATTTGTTATTGCTGCCTACGACGGTATGCTGGCCATAGATATGTTGTATAAAATGCTGCATCAAACCAGGCCTTACGAGTTAAATAAAGGTGAAGCAGAAGCTCTTTTTAATGAATACTGTGAGCAGGTGTATACGATTCTGCGCCACCATCGCTTTATGTGGTTAAGTCTACTTACAGGCAGACATCTGAAACCATTGAAATTATTGTTGACGGCGGCGGCAGAGCGATTTGCATCTATTCCCTGTGGCAATGATCAATTACGGCCGAAGATAATGTTGGCAGGTGAATTTTACGTCCGCCTTGATGACCGCTGTAATCAGGATATAATCAAACAGTTAGAAGAAGCCGGTGGAGAGGTTTCCCTTGCCCCAGCCACAGAGTTTTTTATTTACTCGGCGTACGCAAACTATCGCAAAGCAAAGGAAGACTATGAATTCAAAGGTAGCCTTGCTCTCTACTTTAAAAAATTATGCTACACCGTTGTTAATTGGCTGACACACCACGATGAACACCATCTGGAACAGTCTGCGAAAAGTCTGCTGCACGGTGGGGAAGAGCCTGCTGCTGAGGAGATAAGGAAGCACTCTGAAAAATATATTCCGGAACATACTGCGGGAGAGCCTCCGATGACCATTGGCCGCACAGGAGCATTAGCCGGTCGTGATAGGATGGCCGGGGCCATATTCGTGGGGCCCTTTACATGTTTGCCCGCCTCGGTAGTGGAAGCACAACAGGGAGTTCTCAGCAATGAAATTGGCATCCCTATCATTTCGGTTTACTACGATGGTAGAGAGAACACCAACCGGTACGAATTTGTCTCCAGCCTCGTCTTCCAAGCCAAACAAAACCTGATATCAAAAAGACAGATCCCCATGGCGAGTGGAATTGAGTGGAAATTAAGCCATATAAAAAGACAGAAAGGAGTTTTTGATATGGGAGATAAAAGCCCAAAGAAACGGGAAAAAAAGAAGAAAGTGGTTAAGAACATTACTGTACAGCCCACAATTAAAAGTGAAGCACCCTCAGCAAAGTCGTCAAAAAAATAACAAAAAAGTATTCCAATATCCGCCGTAAGGAGCCTCATAAATTTGTGGGGCTTTTTTTTTAGAACAAAATAATGAAAAAGGGGAATATTGCTAATAGATATCTAAGCATTTAGTTTGTTATGATAACAAAACGAATTATGTAATTTAGTAATATTGGTGTAGGAGGTGACGAAAATTGACCAGGCATCTATCGGCCCGAGTGGAAGCATCTATCCGCCGTCAGGAGAGCTTGTGTTATGATGATTTGTCGCACCCGGAACTGACGTCTAAACTTATAGCAGAGCTAAATTTTACCATACATGAATTACAGGCAGTTACAGTTGAACTATTAGGGCAAAATGAGGAATTGGTGACCGGATGTTTGGCACTGGACGAAGAGCGGATTCGCTATCGGGAGTTATTTGAATTTGCACCGGAAGGCTATCTGGTCACTGATACGGAAGGCATAATACTCGATGCCAATCGTGCAGCTGCCAACCTTTTTAACGTTAGCAAATCTTTTCTAATTGGCAAGCCGCTAGCGCTATTTGTGTATAGCCAGGAGCGCAACAATTTCCGTACCCGGCTGGGCCAACTGAAAAATGGAACCATCGTACAAAACGAAGATTGGGAGCTTGTCATGTTTTCGAGAAAGCGCACAGCTTTTCTCGCATCCCTCACCGTGGGGTCAGTTATTATTTCCAGGAGAAAAACTGCGGAACTGCACTGGCTACTGCGTGACATTACTGCACGCAAGCAAATGGAAGAGGAGTTTCAAACACTGGACAAGCTGGAATCCCTCGGTATTTTAGCAGGGGGATTGCCCATGACTTTAACAACTTCCTTACCGTGATCCTCGGCAATCTCTCACTGGCGAAAATGTACGCCAGGAAAAAAGACGACAGAGTTTCCAGGCATTTTCAGGAAATGGAACAAGCCATCAGGCAGACAGAAAGTTTAGCCGTGCAATTGCTTACCTTTGCCAGCGGCGGCAAGCCACTAACCAAGGCTGTCTCCATCCGTAGCCTTATTGAGGAAGTGAGCAATTGTGCACTCAGCGAGTCGAAGGTGCGCTACGAATTTTCGCTTGCTGAAGATCTGCCGCCTGTGGAGATTGACAGTGGGCAGATAACACAGGTTATCAACAACCTGCTGATTAATGCCCACCAGGCTATGCTGGAAGGCGGGACAATCAGGATTCTTGCCGAGAAGCTGGCCGTTACCGGTGAGAAAGGTGCTTTGCCGCTCAAGCCCGGCAACTATGTAGCCTTAATCATAATTGATGAAGGCGCAGGCATTCCCAGGCAGCACTTGGCAAAAATATTCGACCCGTATTTCAGTACCAAAGAACATGGCCGTGGCCTAGGGCTGACAATCTGCTACTCAATTATAAAAAAACATCATGGTCATATTTCTGTAGAATCAGTGGAGGGAGAAGGGTCAAGCTTTACCGTTTATCTTCCTGTTTCCAGTAAAAAAGTTAAAGAAGAAGCAATGGAAGGCACACTTCTCTTGGGAAAGGGGAAAGTTTTATTTATGGACGATGAGGAGAGTGTGCGTCAAACTGCTGGTGAGATGCTGGCTGTTCTCGGCTATGGAGTGGAATTCGCCAGGGACGGTGCCGAAGCGGTCACGCTGTATAAAGAGGCGTTTTGCTCTGGCAGCCCATTTGATGTCGTGATTACTGACCTGACGGTCCGTGGTGGCATGGGAGGCAAACAGGCTGTGCGTGAGTTGCTTAAAGTTGACCCCGATGTCAAAGCTATTGTCTCCAGCGGCTACTCCAATGACGCGTCGCTTTCCGATTATGGAAAACACGGCTTTGGCGGTGTAGTAGCCAAGCCGTACAGACTCCAGGAACTGGGAGAGGTCTTGTCAGGGATTCTGGGGAAGGGATAAATACAAATGCGGAAACAACCGCGTCAGTCCCAAGCGCTTTGGGATGAATGATTTTCTCAGAGAAAATCGAAAAGAGAGAGGGTTGAAGAGTTCAACAGGGGACAACTGAGGTATCTTCTAAATTCATTGAGTATTTTCCTATAATTAAGGAGGTCTAAATTATGTTAAAGGAATATCTTGAGAAAGCAAAAGAAGAAAAAAAACGGAAAGAAAAGCTGGACGCCGCCAAAAAAGTAGGTGTCGGTCTAGCTGTGGGGACAGCGGTGGGCATCGCAGCAGGTGTATTACTGGCGCCAAAGTCAGGTGAAGAAACCCGGGAAGATATTGCGGAAAAAGCATCGGACGTCATCATTAAGGGAAAAAAAGTGTTTAACGACAAGAAAGAGCAAATCAGTGAGCTGAGGGAAATTGTAAAAGAGAGTATCACCGAAAGAATAAATAATGTAGGGGATAGTATTGAAGAAGCCAATGAAAAGCTGGAAAAAGTAAGTGAAGATTTAAAGGAAGGGCATGCAGATATCACAGATGCGCTCAAAGACACAAAAGAGAAAATCAAGAAAGATTTAAACAGGTAGGTGAGAGTTATGTATGTTTCCCTGCAAGATTTGGGAATATTTCTAGTCTTAATCACCGCGCTGGCCATTGGTGTGTTTTTAGTGATTACGCTAAATAATGCAAACAAGCTGGTTGCAAATATAAATCGAAGTGTAACTGCTAATGACGAAAACATTCAAAGCTTTTTGAACAACCTGAATGTCGCCACAGAAAATATTAGCGTTCTTAGCGCGGCTCTTCGTAAAAATCAAGATGTTTTCGAGAACAAAATTCCCGAATCAATTAATAATTTTCATGCAATAACAACAACACTAAAGCATACCAGCGAGAGAGTTGACAGCTCCATAAATGTTGTCAATGCAAGCCTGATGGAAACGGCCACTACCGTTAAAGAAAATACCCAGGATGTATTGACCTATATTAAGATTGTCAGTGAAGGAATCCGTATTTTGATAGATACACTGAAAAAAAAATAGTTGGCAAAACAATCAGGATAGAGCAATAAGGCTCTATCCTGATTTCGACTTTGCACCTGCTTGCCAGGGGGTTGTAAAATGGACTTGATTAATACAAAATCTTACAAAATAGCGGTTTGGATACTAATTAATGATTATCATTGGGCTAATACTTATTGGTAGCCTGTTCGGCTTTGTCGGCTTGATTCTGGCAATTCCAGCCTTTAGGCGGCATTATTGTATTTTTAGTTTGGCTGTATATTAGCAGTGTAGTAATATTGCTGGGTGGAGAAATTAACGCTACTTTCCATCATTACCTTACTAACAAAACCAACCCAAAAATCATTCAAGGGTAAACTACCTTCACTTTAGTCATTCCTTTGTATTTAAGATTAAATAGAGGGAGCGTGAAAAAATGGCCACGTCACGGACAATAGCAAAAGAGGCTGAGTGGGCTATAGTTAAGAAAGATAATAAGTATCAGAAGCTTGTAGAAAATATGCCAGATGCTTTTGCCTATCATCAAATAATTATAGATAAAGAAAACAATCCTGTAGATTATATTTTTATAGAGGTTAATGCCGCCTTTGAAACAGTGTCAAGCCTTTCAAGGGATAGTCTTATTGGAAAAAGGGTTACTGAAGTTGATTTAAGCATTCAAGGAGATTCTTTTGACTGGATTGGCACCTATAATAAGGTGACGACTAAAGGTGAAAGTATCCGCTTTGAAGAGTATTTTGAGATAGCCGATAAATGGTACAATATTACGGCTTATAGCAATAATGCAGGTTATTTTGCCACTATTTTTAGTGATGTTACTGAGAATAAAAAGGGTATTGAGGCGTTGCAAAATTCAGAGAAGCGCTATCGGCGACTCTTTGAATCTGCCAGGGACGGCATTTTGATTCTTGATGCAAATACGGGAAAGGTACTTGATGCCAACCCACTCCTGATAGAGTTGAGTGGTCATTCATCAGACTCGATCCGTGAAAAGTACGTCTGGGAAATAGATTTGTTTAAAGACATTGCCCCATCCATGGACGCTTTTAAAACCTTGCAATCTAAAGAATATATTTGTTATGAGGATTTACCTTTAGAAACTAAAGATGGCCGGATCCCTGTGGAATTTGTCAGCAATGTTTACTTAGTGGATAACAGTATCTACAATGACAAAGACCTCCTAAGTAGGAGGTCTGTTTTTAAGGAATATAAGAAGCCGTTGGTTGTAAGTCACGTAGCATTATTAACTCTTTTAAAAGATTTAAAAAAATATAAAGCCAATGAGATCGTTATTCTTATAAATGATGCATCACTAATGGACCAAATAAGTGGAACATCTCAAACAAAAAAAGCAGACGTCCTCAGAATGGCTAGCAGAGTACGGCAAGAACTCAATAAATTCGGAGATTCTGTTATTATTCAAGATGTTAGCAAAGATAGTGTAAAAATGAAAGAATGGAAAGAAGCGTTACAAAACGATTTATAAAACAGGCTCTCCATAAATTGGCACCACTCTGGTCCAACCTTTCATTTTTCCGTATTTCAGATATTTATCGTAATACTCTAGCTCTGTACTAAGGAGTTCAGTCCACAGCTTTCGCAGAGAGTCGTTTCTGATCGTCTCAATAATTGCTCGGACATGCGTGTCTAGGGCGTTCAATAACCAGCCTAAAATATTATTGTACATAAACTGATCCTTGATTGTTTCAGGGTCGACAGGAGACATTACCTGTGCTGACGGCCTGTTAGGCAGTGTTACATTAAGCTTTAGTGCTAACTGTTCAAGCTGACTGACCTGCTTGGAGATAACATATAATCCATGCTGCAGTATTGCCTTAAACTCTGTGTCATGAGCAAAATTAACGAATAGACCTATCAGCTCAGTTTGTTCATATCTCAAACTGATAACGTCCCAAATATGAAACGCTTCGGCCGTGGAAAGCTGTTCCCTTTCATGGGGAAGAGCAGTCTTGTAAACAGGATACGACTCTTCCCAACCTTTCACTTTACCAAACTTATAAAGGACCTCAAAATCCTTAAAATGTGTTGTTAAATCCTGTATGATACTATTTCGCAGATTATCATTGGTGCTGGTTGTGCGGACCGCGTGTATCAGAGACATCAGTTGTGCCATGAGGTCATGGTATATTTTTTTGTAGATATACTCATCAGTAATCTCATTGATGCTGGCTGCGAATTTAGTGTCCAGAGGAGGTTTGCCGGGCATGACGATACGAAATTTTTTCGCGTCTTCTTCCAGGATAGTAATTTGATTTTCAAAGTGTTTTAAAAACCTGTCCAGTACTATATCCCACTCCCGGTCATGAACAAAGTTCTTAAAAATCTGTACTGTCTGAGCACTGACATATCTGGCTCTTAGAAGGTTGAAGATATTAAATGCTTCTTGGATGTCGATTTGTTCTTTTCCACCTCTGGCTCTTTTGAAGATTGATATTGGAGCCAATGCCTTCACTCCCCAATTGTAGCTACGATATTTTCTATTATCAGTAAAACCGTTGTTACATATACATCGACAAGAAAAGTAAAAAAAAAGGCCTTACCCGGCCTTTTGAATAAATAGTAGACTTGGTTCACCTATCCCCTCATTTACCGCTACGCTCCCGTGCTTTATCGGCAGCAACTTCCCTCTGGCCTCGTTGAATTTCATCCTGCAGCCTGTCTTTTGCATGTGCTATCTCCTGGTCTTGAATTGAAAGACGTTTTTCTAAAGCGGCTTGTGTTTCGCACAGCTTTGCCTCCAACACTTTGGATTCGGTAATATCCACAAAAGTGGCGACCACACCGTCAATTTTGTCTGCTAAAGTGCGATAAGGCAGAATGCGTGCTTTATACCACCGCCCATCACCGGATGTGATCTGTTTTTCCAAAGTATTCAGCGTACGCAGAACATCCCTTACGTCATCGGCTAGTTCAGGATAAAAAAGACTGGACGCGATATCGGTGACCGGTCGGCCCACGTCACCCGGGATGAGCTTGGTGATTACAGACATTTGACTGGTGAAGCGTCGCACGCACAACGCGTTATCCAGAAACAGGGTGGCAATCTTCGTGCTATCCATGAGATTTTTCATATCGTTACTGACTAGCGACAGTTCATCTACCTTAGTCTGCAGTTCATAATTGACCGTCTGCAGCTCTTCATTTAAGGACTGCATTTCTTCCTTGGACGTGGTCAGTTCTTCATTTGTGGATTGGAGTTCTTCGTTGGTTGACTGTAATTCCTCATTGAAGGATTTGAGTTCTTCATGGGATGCCTGCATCTCTGCACGGGTAACATGCAACTCCTCGCGGGCTTGCAGCAGCTCCTGCTCCAGTTCAGCTTCCCGCCGACTGCGGGCAGGTGTTTCATTGGTTGTGGCCGTTGTTTTGGCTTGAGGAGGTATGACTACGTCTTTAAAGACAATCATTATCATCCCACGCAGCGCATCCGGCTCTTCGAGCGGCTGAACGGTGATGTCTACCGCCTGTATCCCGCCGTTGGTTTTCACAACGGCGTTTTTGAAAGTAACCGCGTTTTTCTGGCGAAGCGCTTTCTGAAAAGTATCGTTCAGTTCATAGCGCAGGCCTTCACGGATCATAGCAAAAATATTCCAGTTCGCCTTGCCGGCCGCCGGTTCCAGGTACTTACCCGTCCGGCCGGTAATGTAGAGGATATCACCTTTACCGTTGACTAACACCGTAGGTGGAGAGTAAGATTGCAAAATCAGTTGATCAGCCAGCAATTGAATGTTCTCAACCGGGTTCGACGTTTCGTGAGCAGTCGACTGGGCGGGCACAAAGGATGCGGGAAATCCTACAGGCTCCGCCTGCAGTGGGGACTGGAGCCGCTGGTAAAGCCGCGATTTACTGTGCAGCGGTTCAAATAGGTGGGGAAAGCTACCGACTGTCTCGGCGCTTCCCAAAAATAAAAAGCCGCCGGGATTCAGACTATAGTGAAAAAGAGGCAAGAGCTTTTTCTGCATTTCCGCTGTCAGGTAGATAAGCAGGTTGCGGCAGCAAAGGATATCGAGCTTGGTAAAGGGTGGATCCATAATAATGTTTTGCGGCGCGAAGATGACCATGTCCCGAATGCGCTTGGCGACCTGATAGCCTCGGTCCACCTCAACGAAATACCGACTCAGGCGCTCCGCTGACACATCTGCTGCGATGTTGGCCGGGTAAACTGCCTCCCTGGCTTTGTTAATGGCGTCACGGTCCAGATCGGTGGCAAAAATCTGCAGTGTAAAGTTTTGGGCGGGCTTCAACTGTTCCAGCGCCTCTGTGAAGACAATGGCTAAGGAGTAAGCCTCCTCGCCGGTGGCACAGGCGGATACCCAGGCACGGAGTATCTGACTGGGCGCCCGCTCAGCCAGGAGTGCAGGAATTATTTTGTCCTTTAACAGTTCCCACTCCGCCGGTTCGCGAAAAAAATTAGTCACCCCGATTAAGAGCTCCTTAAACAGCAATTCCAGTTCCTGAGGGTTCTCCTGCAAAAATCTGATGTAGTGGTCAAGCTGGGTAATCTGATGTATACCCATGCGCCGCTCAATCCGGCGGTAAACGGTGGTTTGTTTATAGGAAGAAAAATCATGGCCTGTCTTTGACCGTAGCAGAATCACAATCTTTTCGAAGGCACTCTGTGCTTTGCCTGCCAGGTCTGGGTCAGCCCTATTGATAAGAGGTTTGTGTTGTAGATAGGAAACAATCTTTGACGGCAAAGCTTCCACCGCAGACACAACGTCTGCTAAGCCCGCCTCAATGGCACTGTGAGGCATGCTTTCAAATTTAGCAGAGGATGGTTCCTGGACAAAAACTGCGCCTCCTTTTTCTTTGATAGCTCTGATTCCCAACGTACCGTCAGTACCCATGCCGGAGAGGATGACGCCGATACTTCTCTCCTGCCTGTCATCAGCCAGGGATCGAAAAAAGAAATCTATGGGCAGACGCAGTCCGCGGGGTGCCACACAATCAAAAAGGTGCAATACCCCGTGGAGGATAGACATATCCTTGTTCGGAGGAATTACATATACGCAGTCTGGCTGAACGCGTGTGCCATCGCTGACCTGAACAATTTTCATAGCGGTAGCACGCTGGAGTAACTCCACCAGCATACCCTTGCGCGTCGGATCGAGGTGCTGAACAATAACAAACGCCATACCGCTCATCTTAGGAACGTTTCCGAGGAAAGATTCAAGGGCCTCCAACCCTCCTGCGGAAGCACCAATGCCCACGATAGGAAAGTCGACTTTTACAGTATCCGTTTTGAGAGCATTACGCTCAGTGCTAATCTTTTTATTTTTGTCCAAATGTTTATTCTCTTTCATCCTAACTCCTCCATTCCCTAACGTTGAATACGAACACCACTATTTATTGTACATGTTATGGTCATTATTTTCAACAATTGTCCTCTTTTTGAAAGTTACTGTGTTTGTGTTATGATGATATGTCGCACTCGGAACTTATTTTATAAAGAGCAAGAGATGCAAAGACCTTTGCTATTGTCATCAGTGGGTGCTTCTGGATGTATTGTCTCGAACACACAAGAACAAATGATTTTCTTAAAGGCTTTTAACTCTCTGTAAAGAATATATAGAGCACGGGACAAGGGGACAGTTTTTTGTCCAAGTGAGAGTGAAGATATTTAATCTGAAAGGATAGAATAATGGACGGAATTAAAAGAAGCAATATTGAAATAGGGGCTACGGTAATGGTTGTACAAAAGCAGGACCAAGGTAGTGGTAAGCTCACAGAAGGTATAGTTAAGAAGATTCTAACTAACTCACCAGAGCATCCTCATGGTATCAAGGTTATGCTTGAGAATGGGATTGTTGGCAGGGTCAAAGAAATTAAGTAAGAGAAAAGGCTTAAAAGCAGGTAAGTGTTTCTAAGCCTTTTTTAGTTGGTATAAAGTTAGGCGATAAGCTCATATGTTATATTTTAGGGGAAAATATTTTAGTACCAATATTTATATTTAGATGCTAAAATAATTGTATGATATAAATAAAAATGTCAAGGAGGGTGGTCAATGTTTAAGAAAGGGTTATTATTCATGTTGGCTTTCGTGTTGGTGGCATCTATGGCTGTCGGTTGTACATCGCGTACCAACACCGGGGGCAATGGAGACGGTAAAAGTGAAGATAGCTTAAAAGTGGGTATGGTCACGGATGCAGGAACCATTGATGACAAGTCGTTTAACCAGGGTACCTGGGAAGGTGTAGTAAAAGCGGGTAATGAGTTTGGCCTTGAAACCAGATACCTGAAGCCTGTAGGTACGACGGAAGCCCATTACATTACAGAAATCGGCAATCTGGTGGATGCAGGATATAAATTTATTGTCTGTCCCGGTTTTAAGTTTGAGACAGCAATCTTCCAGGCACAGGAGCGTTATCCAGATGCTAAATTTGTACTGATTGACGGTTATCCGCATGCTGGCGATTGGGCGCCTGTTGTAGCGGCTAATACAGTTTCCATCTTCTTTGCTGAGCATGAATCAGGCTTTTTGGCAGGGCTGGCCACTGCGCTGGAACTACAGGAAGGGGAAGTCGGTTTTATTGGCGGCATGGAAATCCCTCCCGTGCAGAAGTTCAACTGGGGATTCCAACAGGGGTTGTTGTATGCCTCTGAAAACTTTGGCACCAACGTTACTGTAAAAGCGGAAAATGTAATTTATCAGGGTACATTCGATAACGTAGCGGCAGGTCAGCAACTGGCAGCACAGATGTATGACAAAGGTGTAAAGGCAATTTTTGCCGCTGCAGGTGGCGTGGGTGTGGGCTCAATTAACGAAGCCAAAGCCCGGGCCAAAGATGGGGACGACGTTTGGATTGTTGGCGTTGATGTGGATCAGTATGCAGAAGGTATTTATGAGGGGAACAAGTCCATTATTCTCACATCGGCCATGAAGCAAATTGACCAGGCCGCATATGACATGATAAAAGCGGAAAAAGAAGGCGTATTCCCCGGTGGGGAAATACTGCTGTTTACCGCAGCCAATGACGGTATCGGGATTCCCAAAGAAAACCCCAACCTTAGTGCAGATGTTATGGCAAAAGTGGCTGAAGCATTCAACATGATTAAAAACGGAACATTGGTAATTTCTGACGTGCAAGGGGATTTAATCAAGTAGATGCAGCAGGAGAAAAGGACGGGTTACTCCGTCCTTTTTCTCTGGAATGTTATGGCAGGGGAGGCAAACCGGTGGACTATGTGATCGAAATGTTGAAGATTCGCAAAGAATTTCCGGGTGTGGTGGCCTGCGATGATATTACGCTCCAATTAGCTAAGGGTGAAATTCATGCGCTTTTGGGAGAGAACGGTGCAGGAAAATCAACATTGATGAGTATTCTTTTTGGCCTGTATCAGCCGGATAGTGGTACGATTCGGGTTCGGGGCAACGATGTTCGCATCTCGAATCCTAATATAGCCAATGACTTGGGAATCGGAATGGTTCACCAGCATTTTAAATTAGTGGAAAACTTTACAGTTACAGAAAATATTATTTTGGGCAGTGAGTCCACACGAGGCTTGTTGGTTGATGTTCGTTCGGCTGCAGATAAGATTCGAGTCTTGTCGAGACGGTATGGTTTAAACGTGGAGCCGGAGTCAAAGATTGCTGATGTTTCCGTTGGGATGCAGCAGCGTGTTGAAATTTTAAAAATGCTTTATCGCGATGCGGAGATTCTGATTTTTGATGAACCCACATCTGTTTTAACGCCGCAGGAAGTGCGGGAACTGATGAAAATTATGAGAAGTCTTGTTAACGAAGGCAAGTCCATTATTTTAATTACACATAAATTGAAAGAAATCAAAGAGATTGCTAACCGGTGCACGGTAATTCGCCGTGGAAAGCCGGTGGGCACGGTGGATGTGGCCACCACATCGCAGGAAAAGCTGGCGGAGATGATGGTTGGTCGGAAGGTACTAATGAAAGTTGAAAAAGGTCCTGAGAACCCTGGTGAAACAATATTACGTCTGGACAATTTATCTGTGCGCAGTGGACGGGGTGTACTTGGGTTAAAAAACTTTTCACTGGACGTACGCTGCGGGGAAATCGTCGGTGTTGCCGGGGTGGATGGCAACGGACAGTCCGAACTGGTAGAAGCGATAGTTGGTCTAAAGAAGGCGGAAGAAGGTCGAATTTTATTAAACGGTAAAGATGTGAAAAACATGTCTGTGAGGAATCGTATCAGGGAAGGGATGGCCTTAATCCCGGGAGACCGTCATAAATATGGGTTGATTCTGGACTATTCCCTGGAAGACAACCTGGTTTTAAAGGTATATGACAGTCAACCCTATTCCAGAAATGGGTTTCTCAAACGAGAAGCCATACACCAACAAGCAGAGAAAGTAATCAGTGAGTTTGACGTGCGTTCCGGTCAGGGATCTGCCGGGGCTGCCCGCTCACTGTCGGGTGGAAACCAGCAAAAAGCGATCGTAGGACGGGAGATTGATCTGAATCCAGATTTGCTGGTGGCGGTTCAACCAACCCGCGGTCTTGATGTGGGTGCCATTGAGTATATACACCGCCGTATCATTGAGCAACGCGACCGCGGGAAAGCTGTTCTTTTGGTGTCGCTGGAACTAGACGAAATCCTTACTCTCTCTGACAGAATTGCAGTAATAAATAATGGTGAACTCGTAGGAATCGTACAAGCTTCCGAAACCAACGAAAACCAGGTTGGCCTGATGATGGCCGGCGTGCAAAGGGAGGCAGGGGTGTGAAGCCTAATACCGGCAAGTATGTCCAACAGCTTAGGGCCATCAAGGTTACAATTAACAAAGAGTATGTCCTGGCTTTTGTTGCCGTTATCCTGGGTCTCCTGGCCGGTGCGGCACTGATGTTGCTAACGGGTAACAATCCTGTGTCAGGCTACTACTATTTATTTCGTGGCGGCCTGATGAATGTGGAACGGGTGGGAAACACACTGGCCACAGCAACACCCCTGATTTTTACCGGGCTTTCAGTTGCCTTTGCCTTTCGGACAGGGTTATTTAATATCGGAGCGTCCGGGCAAATGTTGATTGGCGGCTTGTTTGCCACAGCTGTCGGATTAACGCTCGACTGGCCAAAACCTCTGCTTTTACCTGTTATGGTGTTTGCAGCTTTAGTGGGCGGCGGATTATGGGCGGCACTTCCGGGATGGTTAAAAGCACGGTTTAATGTGCATGAAGTGGTTGCCACAATTATGATGAACTGGATTGCCTACTGGACGGTTTTCTACACAGTCCCCCGCTATTTCAAAGGTCCTTTTTTAGAAACTGAATCACAACGAATCCCATACAATGCGTCACTTAAGCTTAACTCGCTTACCAGTCTCTTTGGAGGATCTTATATAAATTTAGGGATATTTATTGCATTACTGTTTGTATTGATTGCCGCAGTCATATTGGAACGAACAACGCTGGGGTACGAACTAAAAGCTGTAGGTTTTAACAGGCACGCAGCTGAATCAGCCGGTATTAGCGTGAACAAAAATATTATTCTGTCTATGACAATTGCCGGAGCCTTGGCAGGGCTGGGGGGAGCCACATTTTATGTGGGTTATGCATCAAATATGCAGATTGGAGTGCTGCCAAGTCATGGCTTTGACGGCATTGCGGTAGCGCTTTTAGGTGCCAATACTCCTCTTGGCGTTTTGGGTGCTTCGGTATTCTTCGGATTACTGCATACAGGCAAAGGATTCATGAATGCCATGACGAGAATTCCACCGGAAATTGCCGATACCGTGATGGCTACCATTATATACTTTGCCGCAACCAGTATTATGGTGGAAAGAGTGTGGACCCGGTGGCGGGCGAAGCGGGGAGGTGTCAGGTAGTATGTGGCTAGTCTTTGTCCAGATATTTCCCTATGCTGTGACTTATACGATCCCCCTGCTGATAACCGCACTGGGTGGCCTGTTCAGTGAACGAAGCGGTATTGTCAACATCGGCCTTGAGGGATTAATGGTTATAGGAATGTTCACCAGCGCGCTGGTTATATATACTCTGGAGCCGGTATATCCTGGGACAGCGGTATGGTTCGGCCTGATGGCCGCAGTTATAGCTGGTTCACTTTTCTCTCTGTTACATGCATTCGCCTGTATCACCCTAAATGCCAACCAGGTCATCAGTGGCATTGCGATTAACATGATTGCCGGAGCGTTAACAACGTATCTCGCGCGCAACATTACCGGTAGTGGTAATATACTCATCGTTCACAGCTTAAGCAGAAAAACAATTCCCGTTCTATCTCAGATTCCACTAGTAGGCAGGCTTTTCTTTACACAGACATATGCCACAACGTGGGTTGTGCTGGCCATACTTGCTCTGTCCTCATTTGTGTTGTATAAGACGGTATTTGGCCTTCGTCTCCGTGCATGCGGGGAGCATCCCCATGCGGCTGATTCCGCAGGGATCAATGTCTATCTGATTCGTTATATTGGGGTGATGTTGTCCGGCGCTTTGGCTGGGCTGGGCGGTGCCATAGTCATTGTCACCTATTCAGGTGAATTTAGCGGCACAGCATCTGGTCTGGGCTTTTTGGCGCTGGCGGCTCTGATTTTCGGTCAATGGAAACCTGCAGGCATTCTGGCGGCAACCTTCTTCTTTGGTATTGCCAGCACCGTTGCTAACGTATCACAGGTAATACCTGCTTTGGCTGTGATTCCGGGAATTATTCTGAAAACATCACCGTATATATTAACGTTGTTTGCTTTGGTTCTGTCTTCGAAATTTTCTCAGGTGCCTAAGGCACTGGGTGAGCCTTATGACAAAGGTAAGAGGTAAAATCAATGTCTCTGTGACTGATATACAAAAGCATAACCGCTGAATAGAGTGCCAAGTGCATGCTAATCAGCGGTCTTCTTAATTTATAGAAAAAAAAGTACAAGGAGCGACGATAGCCTGAATTATGGAAAAACATAAGGCCTATGTGATATAATGCGATAAGGAAATTTATTGGAAGGAGTGAATTGTTTTGAACATGGACGAACTGGCGCGTCAGGTGAAGGAGTCTTCCATTAAGTTGGCCGCGGCTGGGGCAGAAGTTAAAAATAAAGCGCTCGCTCAAATTGCCCAGTCTTTATATGATAGGAAAGAGGAAATTATCAGGGCCAACCGGGAAGATTTGGACAGAAGCGAGCAGGAAAATCTGGCTGAGCCACTTTTGAAACGATTGAAATTTGATGAAGAAAAAATTGCTGATGTGGTTGATGGTATAAACAGTCTTATCAGCCTTGAAGATCCTGTGGGCAAAACATTGCTTTCCACTGAACTGGATGATGGGCTGGAGTTATACAGGGTAACCTGCCCCATAGGGGTCATTGGCGTTATTTTTGAATCAAGACCGGATGCTTTGGTGCAGATATCCACGCTTTGCCTCAAAAGCGGGAACGGCGTGCTCTTAAAGGGCGGGTCAGAGGCAAGGGAGACTAACCGCATACTGGCGGAGATTATAATTGAGGCATCCGAAAAGGCAGGTATCCCTGCAAATTGGGCTGCACTATTAGAGACACGGTCCGATGTCAGTGACATGCTGAAAATGGACCAGTATATTGACCTGATTATCCCCAGGGGTTCCAATGACTTTGTACGCTATATTATGGATAATTCAAAAATTCCTGTTATGGGTCATGCTGATGGAATCTGCCATTGTTACGTGGATACAGATGCCGACCTGGAGATGGCTCTCAGAGTTGTAGTGGATTCAAAAACACAGTACGTGTCCGTTTGCAACGCCACGGAGACCCTGCTGGTGGATGAAGGGGTAGCACCAGAGTTTTTGCCGGAACTAAAGAAGTTGCTGGACAGCAAAAACGTGGAACTGATGGGGTGCTCCAAAACTCAGGCCATCATTCCGATTGCTCCGGCCACGGAGACGGACTGGAAAACCGAGTACCTGGATTATAAGCTGTGTATCAAAGTTGTTACGGGGCTTAATGAGGCCGTTGACCATATCAATACGTACGGTTCAGGGCATACGGACGGCATTGTAACCAGGGATAGAGAAAAAGCAGCACGGTTCATGGACTTTGTGGATTCCGGGAATGTTTTTTGGAATTGCTCTACCCGCTTTAGTGACGGCTTCCGCTACGGATTTGGTGCAGAGGTGGGGGTAAGTACTAGTAAGATTCACGCCAGAGGACCAGTAGGCCTTGATGGGCTACTGATTTATAAGTACAAACTGATAGGAAACGGCCATGTGGTTGAGGACTATGCCAACCGTTCCAAAGTGTTTACACACAGAAACTTAAACAGGGAGTTTACATTATAAACTGTCTGTGCTCATATTCAAGCATGATAAAAGACAATCCCAAAGAACGCTGTAAGGGAGGCTTAACATGGACGTTAAAGAAGCAATTGTAACGCGCAGAAGTATCCGAAAGTTTAAAGAAACACCCATTGATAAACTAATATTGCAAGAACTGCTGGAAGCAGCGAGGCTAGCCCCATCGGGAACAAATATTCAGCCTTGGCGGTTTATTGCCGTGACAAGTCTGGAAATGAAAGCAAAACTAAAGGAATGCACTATCGGCATGAAATTTATTGAGCAGGCACCTCTAATCATGGTTTGTTGTGCTGATCTTACCGCCGTGGATAAACGCAGTGAGCGCATCAGTGAGTTGGTAGAATCCGGTGCGTTTGCGGGAACGGGCATCGACACCATACTGACTGATTCGCAGAATAAACCGCAGCGTGATGGTGCGGCCCAACTGGCGTATGTTAACCTTAACGTGGCCATCGCCATTGAACATATGATTCTAAGGGGTGTGGAACTTGGCTTGGGCAGTTGCTGGTTAATGTTGTTCCGACAGAGCAAAGTCAAAGAACTTTTTAAATTACCCGACACCATGTATGTCACCGCCCTTGTCCCCTTCGGGTACCCGGATCAGGAACCAGAGGCCCGACCACGCTTACCACTGGAGAACATTTATCTAGGCGAAGTGTAGCCGCCTAGAAAGTGAATAAAAACAAAGGGAAGACTATGGCACAAAACATTTTGCAAGTTTCAAACATTAATAAGTCATTTGGAAAAAAGAGCGTCCTGCGGGATGTGTCCCTGAGTGTTTCCCAGGGAGAATCGCTGGGGTTTATTGGTCCAAACGGTGCCGGCAAAACCACATTGATTCGTATCATCCTCGGCTTAGTGCGATCCGATCAGGGATCCGTTATAATTAACGGACATCCGCTACGGGGCGAGTTTAAAAAGGCCATCGGAAACGTGGGCTCAGTGGTAGAGACCCCACGTTTTTATTCCTATTTGTCCGCATACCACAACTTACAGATGACTTGTAATCTTCACCCCCAAGTAAAGAAAGAAAAAATCGCTGAAGTGCTGGAGTTAGTGGGCCTTACTGCCAGAGCCGGTGATAAGGTGGGTACATACTCTTTGGGGATGAAACAACGACTGGGTCTGGCAAGGGCGCTTGTGAGCAATCCTACCCTTATTTTTTTGGACGAACCGATGAACGGGATGGATCCGCAAGGGATGATTGAAACCAGAGCGCTAATCCTCAAGCTGAAGGAGCGGGGAATCTCGTTTTTTATCACAAGTCATCTGCTTAGTGAAGTGGAGCAGGTCTGTGATCATATTGCCATCATTAAGACAGGTCAAATCATTACCCGGGGAAGCATGGAGCAATTACTCACGCGCAACTTTGAAACAGTGGATATCTACACTTCTGAAACGGCGACGGTTACTTCTGTTTTACAAAACGTTAGCTTTGTTCATCAGATAAAAACTGGTGAAAATCGGGTTACCGCAGAAATTGACCGCAAATCTTCAGCAAACCTCAATCGGTTGCTTGTGGAAAGAAAGATACCTGTAGACTACCTGGTTCCAAACAACACCACGCTGGAACAATTATTTATTGAGCTGACAGGTGGGGGAGAAGACAGTGACGGGTCTGATAAAAAATGAACTGCTTAAACTAACGCATAACAGGAAAACGTATGGGTTTATGCTGGCTTTGTTGATGATTAATGTTATTCCTGTGCTGTTGACGCTATTGATAGGAATCAGGACCATGGATGGCCAGTCGTATCCGTCCACCCTTTATGGCGTGACTGTTTCCTGGGTTCTGCCTCTCTTTCTGATTGCCATTATTGCTGAAATGATAACTGAAGAATATAGTGCTGGAACGCTCTCGCTATCTCTGGTACACCCTGTTACACGCGTTCAACTGATTACTGCTAAAGTCATAGCACTTTTAATGCTAATTTTAGCGGGTCTTCTTTACGCACTACTCTTGGGTTACGGCATTGGTACATTATTTTTTGGCTGGGGCAGCGGTTTTTTCATGCGCGGGATATCCTACACCACATGGGAAGGAATTAGAATTACCTTAGTTTCCTATTTTGCATCAGCTGTGCCGCTTTTATCGTTCTCCCTACTGGTAATGTTTCTTGCACTTATCATGTCCAGTGGCGCATCGGTGGTGGGAGCATCTGCCGGGTTGCTGCTTATCTTTACCATCCTGGATTTGCTGGCAAAGGAAATCAGTCCTTTTCTAATTAGCAGTTACTTTGTCGTAACACATTTAGTTTTATCATTTAACAGACAGGAAATCAGTTTTGCGCTTGCCTTTCTTTTACTACATAGCCTCTTATTTTATCTGGCAGCGATAGTGGTTTTACAAAAAAGAGATATTGTGAATTAATAGGTCGGCCAAAACACCTTGGTCGTTTTTTTTTGTTCACACTTACTGGAATCGTGGTTTTTTTTCTCATAATAAGCAGGTTTAAAGGATATATCTCATATGGGTTAGCGCCGAATCCCTATGGTGTAAGCTCGTAAGGGTTAACCAAATAGTTCTTTTAACGCAATGGATAAACCCGTAAAGCTTGGATGGGCTACAACATCTTCGTCCATTCCGGTTGCAACCAGGGAGTATACACCATCTCGGAGGGAAAAGCATTCCAGTGTTTTTTCCTCCGGATTCACAAGCCAATAGTGCTGTACTTGGACTTCTTGGTAAATCCGCAGTTTCTGAAGCCGGTCTTTGCGTCTGCTGGAAGGAGAGAGAACTTCGACAACCAGTGTGGGTGGACCGTCAATCCGGGTATCCTTCACGATCTTTTTTTGTTCTCCGGACACATAGAACACGTCCGGTTGGACTACAGTAATGTCTAGGAAGGTAACGTCTAAGGGCGCGTTAAAGATTTCCCCTTCAGCATCAACTTCCCAAAAGTAATCTTCTAGGATCCGTTGGAGCCGACGGGAAACTCGTTGGTGCATAACATTCGGTGACGGGTCTTTGATCAAAATGCCTTCAAGAATCTCGAAACGAAAGCCTGGTTCCTCCGGCAGTGTCAGATAGTCTTGATACGTGTACCTTTTATTGGGGTCGGTGTTGTAATTAGCGGCCTTTTCCTGAACAGTTGAACCGGTAAGTGCTTTGATTGCATCAGCAAGCCTATAGCGGTATTGCCTGTTACCCAGTTCAATATAGGGTATTTTATTCTCTCTTGTGTATCTCCAGATGGTTTCCACTGAAAGGTCTAAGGCTTCGGCCAGAGCTTGGGCGGTTATTAGTTCCTTGTCATCCGACATAATATCACCTCCGTCTCTATTATATATAAAACATAAACTAAAATCAATCATAATAAACTAAAAGGAACTGCGTGTGCTCTGGGGAAGTGTAGGTAAAGCCATCATATTTGCCAGGTATAAAACTGGCTGAAATGAAAAATTGCTTGCCGGATTATGTGGTAGAGTCAATGAGAGAAGCGATTTTGGAACTGGATAAAAAACTCAAAGGATTTGCGCTGCCTTATGCTGTGATGACAGGAGTAGAAACAAGGAGTTCGGCACCCATCAGAATTGAAAGAGAAAATGAAACCATGGAAAGTGCCAATGTTGCGGGGTTATATCCCATTGGTGAAGGCGGAGGCTATGCAGGAGGAATTATTTCAGCAACTGTGGATGGAATTAAGCAGCAGAGAAGATCATCAGCAAATATAAGCCGTTTGATTCCATATAACGCAAGAGCTATCTGCATGTTTTCATTAAAATGGCGTAATTATAAAACCCCCGCATGCATTATGCATGTGGGGGTTCAAGCTTCTATACAGAGTTCTACTTGCTAAGTTTGGCCCACGTGTCCCTGAGACCAACGATACGGTTGTATATGACTTTGCCTTCTTGGGCCGCTACAGGGTCAAGGTAGAAATAGCCCTTGCGCATAAACTGGAAGCGGGTGCCGACGGGAGTATGAACTATGGCTGGTTCCACAGGAACATCGGTGAGGATAGTCAAAGATTCGGGATTAATGTTGGTGGTAAAGTCTCCATCTTCTTCATCCTCGGGGTTTTCCTTGGTGAACAGGTTATCGTACAGGTGTACGGTGACTTTGGCGGCGTGTTGGACAGACACCCAGTGGATGACGCCCTTAACCTTCTTGCCGCTGGTATCTTCGCCGCTTTTGGTCTGTGGATCATATGTGCAGCGCAGTTCAATAATGTTACCACTAGAGTCTTTAATGACCTCTTCGCATTGGATCACATAGGCACCCTTCAACCGTACTTCTTTGCCGGGCGCAAGCCTGTGAAATTTCTTAGGTGGTTCTTCCATGAAATCTTCTTGTTCGATGTAAATCTCCCGCCCAAAGGGAACCCGACGGGTACCAGCGGTCTCATCCCCAGGCATATTCTCCAACTCCAACAGCTCGCTTTTTTGCTCGGGCCAGTTGGTTATCACAACTTTCAGAGGGTCCAGTACTGCCATCATCCGAGGTGCTTTTGTCCCCAGGTCTTCCCGGATGCAGTGTTCGAACATGGCCAGATCCACCGTACTATCGGCACGGGCTACTCCCACCCGCTCCTGGAAGTCGGTGATGGCGGCGGCCGTTACGCCCCGTCGGCGCAGACCGGCAATGGTGGGCATTCTGGGGTCATCCCAGCCATGCACATGCCCTTCCTCAACCAGACGGCGTAGTTTGCGCTTACTCATGACAGTGTACGTCATATTCAACCGGGCAAACTCAGTTTGCCGGGAACGGCACTTGATTACTTCCGGCATTAACTCCAGTGCATTGTCTACCACCCAGTCATACAGTGGCCGATGATCGGTATATTCGATGGAACACAGGGAATGGGTAATCCCCTCCAGTGCATCGGTAAATGGGTGATCAAAGTCATACATGGGATAGATACACCATGTATCTCCGGTTCTGTGGTGATGGGCGTGGAGAATGCGGTAAATTACGGGATCCCGCATATTCAGGTTACCCGAAGCCATGTCAATTTTAGCCCGGAGCACCCGGGTGCCGTTGGGAAATTCGCCTTGCCGCATTCGCTCAAAAAGGTCCAGGTTTTCTTCAATGGAGCGATTTCGATAAGGGCTTTCTTTACCGGGTTCGGTCAAGGTGCCTCGGTATTGCCGCATCTCATCCGGGCTTAGATCGCAAACGTAAGCACGCCCCGCTTTAATCAGACGCAAAGCAAACTCATACTTAGTTCCGAAAGAATCGGATGTGAAGAACAGGCGGTCTTCCCAGTCGGCTCCCAACCAGCGAATATCTTTAAGGATGGAATCTACAAATTCCTGCTCTTCTTTGACTGGGTTGGTGTCATCGAAGCGCAGGTTGAACTTGCCGTTATAGGTTTGGGCCAGAGTATAATTCAAAAGGATGGCCTTGGCATGTCCAATGTGCAGGTAGCCGTTGGGCTCAGGCGGAAAACGAGTATGAACCAGGCCGTCATTTTTTCCTTCATCAAGATCTTTGCTGATGAGAGTAAGAAGAAAGTTGGATTTATTTTCAGATTCATTGGTCATGTGCTATCGCCCCTTTATTGTAGCGCCTGACGGTGCTTGGTAATATATTCTTAAAAGATTTAATCTCATTATAACAGACAAGCACCTGTAGGAACAATTCCCTGAAATATTTACGCTCCTTACTTGCATTAAGTAGTAGAAAACCTTCTGTTTCCCATTATATTACAAGCACTTCTTTTATTGCAAATACGCACAATGAAACACTCTTTGCAGGAATTCCTGTATATGTGCATAACTTAATTAGTAAGGAGATGTTCATATGCCGAGGAAGAGTTTGGTTTGCCCTAAATGCGGATCAAGGAATACAGTGGAACTCGTTTATGGCTATCTTACGCTGGCGCTCCACTTGCGTAAACGGTATGGAGACAACATGAAATAGAAGGGGGAAAAACTGATGGATGTAATTCTTGTTGTCTTACTGGTGGTTTTTCTAGTAGTTTTTGTACTTAAGACTGTATTTAAAATTGCTTTTCGTATGGCACTATTGGTTGGTGTTGCGTTACTGGTCCTATACTATCTGGGCAGAATGCCGTTTAGCTTATGATTAGTATTACCGCTTTAGTATAAAGCAGGAATACAAAGTAACCCGGGAACTATGTCCCGGGTTATTTTTATAACTCAAGCTGATGCTCATGGTTGAAAAAAGTTTTATAGCCTAGCTCAACAAATATAATCACCGTTAGCGAAACACTGCCCACTATACCCAGCATAATAGCAATTTGGTACTCAATGGCTGTAACGGGAGAAACACCGGAGAGTATCTGACCTGTCATCAGGCCGGGTAGGAAAACAATACCCATGCCGACCATGGAATTGATAGTGGGAATAATCGCTGAATCAAAGGCGTTGTTGGCAATATGTTTTGACGCGGCTTTAGGGGTAGCTCCCAACATCAGCGCGGCTTCCACCAGGTTCTTTTGCGTATTCATCCCGTCCACCAACCTGCTGACACCGAGAGAAATACCGGTCATGGAATTACCGATAATCATCCCGGCAATGGGGATAAAGTAGCGGGGTTCGTACCAGGGAGAGAGATTAATCACCACAAGGATAAAATAGATAATGCTGACCAGCGTTCCCGATGCCATGGAAAGTGCAATAACCTTCTTTATTTTTGGGGATAGCGGCGTTTTTACCCGTTTGATAATGTTAGAGACCGCAAACACCAGCATAACGGCGATTGCCAGTATAACCAAGGCGGGATGGGGGTTTTCGAAAAGATAGACGAGGATATAACCCGTTAATATCAATTGCAGCGTCATGCGAATGGATGCGATGACTATTTCCTTCTCCCTATGAATACCTTTAATCCTTACAATGACCATCAGCAGTAAGACAAAAATATAGGCGGCTGCTAATTGATAAATTTGCAGTTCTATAACCTGCCCCCCCATACTAAACTCCTTCCTTGCCGACCACGCGGCCATTTTTTAATTCAATGATGACATCTGAAAATTCCCTGGCAACTTTTTTGGAGTGTGTAACCATAATCAATGTCTTGCCAGTTTCCCGGGTATGCCGTACAAGCTTTTCAATGATTAACTGTTCTGTCTCGTCATCAAGGGCGGACGACGGCTCATCCAGTAAAAATACATCGGGCTCCATGAGAATGACTCTGGCTAACGCCAGACGTTGTTTTTCACCGCCGGATAGTGTTTCTGCGTTGCCTGACAACTCTTTTGACAGATGAACCATTTTGAGTGCTTCATATAGTTTCTCATCATCAACAGGTGGCTTATCCGCAAACGTAAAGCCCAGCAACAGATTATCTTTGACACTGCCCGGAAAAATGGCAGGCAACTGAGACAGCATCACCACTTTTCGCCTAAGCAGGATTGAGTCGATGTCACGCAAAGAAGTGCCATTAAATAATATGGTTCCTTCGTCATTGCTGATTAGTTTGTTCAACAGCCTTAAAAGTGTTGTTTTCCCGCTGCCGCTTTCCCCGACAACAGATGTAATCTTGTTAGTAGGGAAACAGAGGCTATCAATAGCAAGAATGTCCCGGTACTTTACGCCTTCCAGGCAGTACATGTGATTCCCCCCAGCTAATCTCCGATTTGTCTGGTATTCTATCATAGTTACAGTCGTAAATAAAGAAATTTACGATTTGCTGTAGTTACGCGCCCTGCCGATACAGCATTTTTTGTTATAGGCATGATAGCAGTAAATTATAGTTCATGATAAACATATAATGTTATAGCGGGAGGTGTAACATGTTATGAGTGAATATCTGTTTGTAGGGGTAACGGTTATCGTGTATCTGTTTCTTGCGTATATTGTTATTATTGCACCCTGGCTGCAAAAGCGTTAGAGAAGATATCATTGGTGATAATGAGTAAAAAAATGAGAGAGCCTGCTTCTAATAAAAAATAGATGAAGGCTCCCTCATTTATGTTATAGGGGTATAATTTAAGATGCTACCTCAATTGGCAGCATCTTAAATTATATGTTGCAAATGTTAGTTTTTCATGCGGAATGTTGCACAATCCGTCTCCTGAGTATCAGACGCATGAGGCGGCTGAATTTCAATGAACGACGCTACACAATGATCTCCGGAAGAATAATATTCACAAGTATCAACGACACATTTTACCCTTGTGATGGGGTTACTTTCTCTGCTCGCACGTGGATCCATAAAATACCTCCTTTGTTTTTACTAACTTTATTTTTCGCAAAGCTGAAGAAATTATACTGCTTCGGCTGCAGGTACCTATTACTCAGGTTTTGGCAGGATTCCGTTGATCGACGGTGAACCATACGTATTATAGCTAAGAAACAGGAGGAAAATTCATGAAAAAAAATAAAGTGTCCGATGTGACGAAGGCATACCGTTCTGCTATTGCAGACAGAGCGACGTGGTTTTATCTTTTATTGCGGGCAGCTGAGGAAAAAGGCGTGGACGGAGAAGAACTGGCCGCAAAAGCTATAACAGAATATGGGGTGGAAAAAGGAAAGCAACTGGGGGAGATAAAAAATGCCGCGGACTTTGCCGCGGCACTGTTTAAAGGATATGGTTGTCAGGCGTTCGCTATGGAAAAAGTAAAAGAAACTGAAAAAGAAAGTATTTTGCATTTTCACCACTGTGAGCTTGTGGAAGCCTGGCGCAAAAAGGGTCTTTCGCCTGACGAAGTTTCCCGACTCTGTCGTTTGGCCAGGTATGGGGACTTAGGGATGATCAGCAATTTCCCCGGACTCCAACTTGCATTCCCCAAGGTCATTGCCGACGGCGATGATTATTGTCAGTTGCAGATTACACTCGTTTAATTTCAACGCCGCCCATCAGGGCCCTGGCCTGAATTCGCAAGACTTTTCCTCTATTCTCCGTAAGAGCCTGCTCATAACGGGTAGAGCCGAAGATTCCTCCGCTCCCTTTGCCGAAAAATTCAACCCCATCTGAAGGCAAGTTGAGAAGCCGCGTCCACTTAGTGTGGGGGCGGCATATTTTGTCTAAGATCTAGATCGTCATAAACCACTGGAACGAAAGAGGAAATATGGTTATTTGTGGTGAATAATGGAAACGAGATATTAAGGTTGGTTACAGTAATGTATCACATGACAATTTCCGATAATCAAAGCTTTTGCTTCTCAATCCGCAAAACCGGCCAAACGTAGATACACTTGTATAACTAATGTAGAAAAATTATGTAGGAATAAGTACTCTATATTTTGGGATGATTAATAATCCCCTCGCAAGGCGGCATGATGCCGTCTTTTCTTTTTTTTAAAATCCTTGTTTTAAATAACACCGCTATGTTATAATTACACCATACTGTAATCATGTAAGGAGTAGAGCTATGAACGAAAGAGGATATACAGCAGAAGAGGTTGCAGAAATTCTTCGAGCTGAAGGAGACGCATCCATTAGCAAAAGAACCGTTAACTACTATGCATTTGATAAAAACATGTTTGAAGTTAGCCTGGGCGGCAAAGGGACTTTTACTGAAGCCGAAATCAACAAGATAAGGGGCATTCGAATGCTAAAAGAATGTACGAACTATACATTGGAGCAAATCAAAAAAAATATTAATACGCAAACTCTGGAAGACATTAAGCAGCTTTGCTTAAAGCGGGCAACTGAGATAAGCTACCCTCTCACAGTGAGTGAAATAAGAAAAAGTCCATATGCAAATGAACCTGATTACGAAATGTCCTCTCAAAAGTTGATGTCATCACCAAGCGCTGGCCTCGAAAAGCCAAGAACAATAAAAGTTAATAATGATATTACTTTAGTTATCAGCAAGCAAATTGATAATGAAAGGCTTTCTGCAATAATCCGTTTTATACAAAATTTAAAATAAAGGAGCGGTGAAAATGAAAATTTCCGCCAGGCTTGCCAGAGAGGCTATGCTAAACAGGGACGGGCTAAACCACCTGCAGGTTGAACTGATTCCTCCTGTGGTAGAGGAAGGGGCACCATCGAAGCCAGTTCTGATGGTCTTTGTGATTGACCGAAGTGGCTCAATGGGAGGGAATCTAAACCGTGTAATCCATGAAGCACCATATGATGAAGTGAGATATTCTTCGAAGATGAGCTATGCGATTAGTGCTGTAACAAATTTCTTACACTTACTTACAGAGGATGACTTGGTCGGGGTTGTTTCTTTTGATGACAGTGCTGAAATTAATCAGCATTTAACGCGCTTAAATCCGTCTACGAGGCGCAGTGTTATCGCAAATGTTCAGGGAATTCAGCCACGCGGCTGCACCAACATTTCAGATGCCATACTGACTGCCAAAAGAATGATAACAGCAGCCCACTTGGATGAATACACCTGCAAAATTATTCTTCTCAGCGACGGAATTGCAAACCGCGGTGTGTCTGATAGTGACGGCCTGGCATCCGTGGCTCTGAGCTGCCTGCGGGAAGGCATTACAGTTTCGAGTCTTGGAATAGGAGCTGATTATGACGCTGGAATAATGGGAGCTATCGCAAACAGCGGGGGAGGGCTGTTTTATCATATCCTTAACTTCCTGTTTTTTTCTCACTCAAAGCTCCTTATATCCAGCCATATTCCTCAGATAACGCCTCAATGTACACGCCGATTGCCTTATAGTAGTTTCTATTATCAACCACCATTTCACGAACTA
>Ga0208242_100159_pt1 | contig 85799 bp, 91 predicted proteins | sample SubbioAug_CSW13A_FD_184825 | JGI IMG/M metagenome (GOLD analysis project Ga0208242, IMG submission 184825) | Serpentinite rock and fluid subsurface biosphere microbial communities from McLaughlin Reserve, California, USA - CR12Aug_CSW13A (SPAdes) | ecosystem: Environmental > Terrestrial > Deep... | reverse complement strand
CCCCCACGCTCCACCGCTGCGCGGGTCGCTGCCCCCCGGGGGGGCTGATCCGGCTGGGGGCGGCCCGGCGCCGGATCTCATGAACCCCCACGCTCCCATGAACCCCCACGCTCCGCCGCTGATCCGTCTGCGCGGCATCACCAAGGTCTACGGCCAGGGCAACACCGCCTTCCAGGCCCTCAAAGGGGTGGACCTGGACATCGAGCAGGGTGACTTCGTGGCCATCATGGGTCCGAGCGGTTCGGGCAAGTCCACCGCCATGAACATGCTCGGCTGTCTGGACCAACCCAGTGGCGGGCACTACCAGTTCCGCGGCGTGCACGTCGAATCCCTCTCGCGCGACGAGCGGGCGCGGTTGCGCCGACGCTATTTCGGTTTCGTTTTCCAGGGCTTTCACCTGCTGGCCCGCACCTCCGCACTGGAGAATGTGGAACTGCCACTGATCTACCGTGGCGAACCCGCTGCCCGGCGCCACGCCGCTGCCCGTGCCGCGCTGGAGCAGGTGGGCCTCAAGGGCTGGGAGCACCACACGCCAGGCGAACTCTCGGGCGGCCAGCAGCAGCGGGTGGCGATTGCGCGCGCCATCGTCACCGAACCGCAGGTGCTGCTGGCCGACGAGCCGACCGGCAACCTGGACACCCAGCGCAGCCACGAAATCATGGAGTTGCTCTGGCGCCTGAATGTGGACCGCAACATCACGGTATTGATGGTCACCCACGAAGCCGACATGGCCGCCTACGCCCGTCGCATGGTGCGCTTTGTCGATGGCCAGGTGGCCAGCGACGAGCTCAACCCGCATCCGCGCCTGCTGCACCAGCCGCCACCCCAGGGAGTCGGCCATGTGGCTTAACACCCTCGTGCTGGCGCTGCGCTCCATCCGCCGCAACCTCCTGCGATCCTTTCTGACCATCCTGGGCATCGTCATCGGCGTCAGCGCGGTGATCACCATGGTGACCGTGGGCAATGGCGCCACGCAGGCGGTGAAAAGCCAGATATCGGGGCTGGGCACCAACCTGCTGCAGGTCCGCCCGGGCCAGCGCCTCGGCCCTGGCGGCTGGGGCGGCGGCGCGCCTTCATTCAAGGAAAGCGACGCACAGGCGATCGCCTCGCAGGTCGGCGGCATCCTGGCCGTGGCACCCGAGACGCGCACCGGCGCCACGGTGGTGGCCAATGGCCGCAACTGGACCAGCAGCATCATCGGCAGCACCAACGAGTGGCTCATCACCGGCAACTGGGCTTTGCAACACGGCCGGGAATTCACGGCGGACGAGCTGCGCGCCGGCGCCGCGGTCTGCCTGATCGGCGAGACCGTGCGGCGCGAACTGTGGGGGGACCGGCCGGCCGTGGGCAACCAGCTGCGGGTGCGCCAGATGTCCTGCGAAGTGATAGGCGTGCTGGCCTCCAAGGGTCAGGGCGCTTTTGGCAATGACCAGGACGATGTGGTGGTGGTGCCGTTGCACACCCAGCAGCGACGCATCGTCGGTCACACGCGGGTGCACACCCTGCTGGTGTCCATGACCGACGGCAGCGACCCCGAGCGCGTCAAGGCGGGTCTGACCCAGCTGATGCGCGAGCTGCGCAGCCTGCCCGAAGGCGAAGAGAACAACTTCAACATCCTCGACACCAGGCAGCTGGGCGAAACGCTCTCGGGCACCACAAGGGTGATGACCATGCTGCTGGGTGCGGTGGCCGCGGTGAGCCTGCTGGTCGGCGGCATCGGCATCATGAACATCATGCTGGTGAGTGTGACCGAACGCACCCGCGAAATCGGCCTGCGACTGGCCATCGGCGCACTGGAGCGCGAGGTGCTGCTGCAGTTTCTGATCGAGGCGGTGGTCCTGGCCGCCATGGGCGGATTGATCGGCATCGTGCTCGCCACGGGGGCGTCCATCGGACTGTCGGCCGTGATGGACATTCCCTACAGCTTCAACCTCAGCATCAACCTGCTGAGCTTCCTGTTCTCGGCCGGTATCGGCGTGCTGTTCGGCTTCTTCCCGGCGCGGCGGGCTGCAAGGCTCAACCCGATTGATGCCTTACGACATGAGTGAAGGTCAGGCCCTGCGGGGCTTGACCTTGCTGGCGGCCAACTTGGCATTGCTGCGGGCCGTGTCGGTGTCCGCCGCACGTGCCAGCGCCACGCCCATGCGGCGCTTGACGAAGCTCTCGGGCTTGCCGAACAGGCGCAGGTCGGTACCCGGCACGCGCAGCGCCTCATCGACCCCATCGAACACGATGCCCTTGGCCTCGACGCCACCATAGATCACGGCACTGGCGCCCGGGTTGCGCAGCGAGGTGTCCACCGGCAGACCAAGGATGGCGCGGGCATGCAGCTCGAACTCGCTCTGGTGCTGGGTGCACAGCGTCACCAGGCCGGTGTCGTGCGGGCGCGGGCTGACCTCGCTGAACCAGACCTGCTCGCCCTTGACGAACAGCTCGACACCGAACAGCCCCATGCCGCCCAGGTTGTCGGTGACCGCCTTGGCGATCTGGCGGGATTTTTCAATGGCCGCCGGGCGCATGGCCATGGGCTGCCAGCTTTCCACATAGTCGCCACTGACCTGCACGTGACCGATCGGGTCGCAGAAATGCGTCTCGACCTCGCCACCGGCGCCTTTGGCGCGCACGGTCAGCTGGGTGATTTCGTAGTCGAAGTCGATGAACCCCTCGACGATGACGCGGCCATGACTCACCCGGCCGCCGGCCATGGCGTAGTCCCAGGCTTTCTGTACATCGGCCGGGCCATCGATCTTGCTCTGGCCCTTGCCGCTGGAGCTCATCACGGGTTTGACGATGCAGGGGTAGCCAATGGCGGCGTCAATGGCGGCCTGCAGCTCGGCCAGCGAGTCGCAGAAACGGTAGGGACTGGTCGGCAGGCCCAGCGTCTCGGCGGCCAGCCGCCGAATGCCCTCGCGGTCCATGGTCAGGCGCGCGGCGCGCGCGGTCGGAATCACGATGACCACACCCGCCGCTTCCAGCTGCTCCAGCATGGGCGTGGCGATGGCTTCGATCTCGGGCACCACCAGATGCGGGCGCTCACTCTCGATCAGGGCCTTGAGCTGATCGGGGTCGCTCATGGTAATGGTGCGCGCGTGGTGGGCCACCTGTTGTCCTGGCGCGTGGTCATACCGGTCGACCGCAATGGTCTCGACACCCAGGCGCTGCAGGGCCATCAGCACCTCCTTGCCCAGTTCACCACTGCCCAGCAGCATGACACGGGTGGCAGCGGGAGACAGGGGCGTTCCAAGGGTGGTCATGGCGTCGGCTTGATCAGGGTCAGAAGGTGGTCATCGGAGCGTCGAAGGCCTTGCCCATGGTCTCACCCATGCGCACGGCCTTTTCGGGCAGCCACTGTGGGTTGAAGCGGATGGTGTCGCGAGGCCAAAGCATCACCACCGTCGAACCGAGCAGGAAACAGCCCATTTCCTCGCCTTTGAGCTGGTGGAATTCCTGCTCGTCGTATATCCATTCACGCACCTCGCCAGTCCGTGGCGGGTTGACCACGCCATGCCAGACGGTGGCCATGCTTCCGACAATGGTGGCGCCCACCAGCACCAGGGCAAACGGCCGCATCTCAGGGCCTTCAGGACCCTCGCACGGTATGTCGTAGATGCAGACGACCCGCTCATTGCGGGCGAACAGGCCGGGTACACCGCGCGCCGTGGCCGGGTTGACCGAGAACAGCTCACCCGGCACATGGATCATGCGCCGCAGGCGCCCTGCGCTGGGCATGTGGATGCGGTGGTAGTCGCGCGGACTGAGGTAGATGGTGGCGAAGTCACCGTTCTCGAAGTGCGACGCCAGCCCCTCGTCACCACCGAGCAGGGCGGTGGTGCTGTACGCGTGCCCCTTGGCCTGGAAGATCTGGTCGTGCTCGATGCTGCCAAACTGGCTGATGGCCCCGTCGACCGGGCAGACAAAGTCGGCATGCGAGATCGGTCGGGCACCGGCTTTCAGAGCGCGCGTGAAGAAAGCATTGAAGCTGTCGTAGCTGCGCACATCGGGGTTCGCCGCCTCGTCCATGTTGACGCCGTAACGCCGGATGAAACGGCGGATCAGCGCATGGGTGAACCGTCCCCAGCGGGCGCGGGCCACCCGCCCGGCCAGCACGGTCAGCGCGCGCTTGGGCATCAGGTGCTGCAGCAGGACGAACAAGGAATCGGGCACGGGCTTGGACTTTGAGGTGAGACACGCCCGGCGCCGGACGCGACAGGCCAGTGGCACCGATTGTAGGCTGCGGCCCCGGGGCACAATCACACCATGAACGATGCCCTGTTCAGCTGCACAGACCTGGTCAAGCGCTATGGCGCCAGCACCGTCGTCAACCACCTGTCGTTTGCCATCCGTCCGGGCGAGTGCCTGGGGGTGATCGGGCCGAACGGGGCCGGCAAGACCACCACCATTCGCATGTGCCTGGGCCTGACCGCACCCGATACCGGCCGCATCACGGCCTTTGGCATGGACATGCCGCGCGAGGCGCTGGCCATCAAGCAGCGGCTGGGTGTGGTCAGCCAGATGGACACGTTGGACCCGGATTTCGACTGTGCCGAGAACCTGCTCGTCTACGGCCGCTATTTCGGACTGCCCGACGCAGTGATCCGTGAGCGCATTCCCCGGCTGCTTGAGTTCGCCGCCCTCACGCACAAGGCCGGTGCGAAACCGGGCGAACTCTCTGGTGGCATGAAACGGCGCCTGTCGCTGGCCAGAGCCCTGGTGAACGACCCGCAACTGCTGCTGCTCGACGAGCCGACCACAGGCCTGGACCCGCAGGCCCGGCACCTGATGTGGGAGCGCCTGCAGTGGCTGCTGCAACAGGGCAAGAGCATCCTGCTGACAACCCACTTCATGGACGAGGCCGAGCGTCTGTGCTCGCGCCTGCTGGTGCTCGACCACGGCCGCGAGATCGCCGAAGGACAACCGCGCGAACTGATTGCCGAGCACCTGGAGCCGGATGTGGTCGAGGTGTATGGCAGCGGTGCAAGAGATCTGGTCGAGAAGGCCGAATTCGCCAGCGTGCGTGCGCTGGCTGCACGCATAGAGACCAGCGGCGAAACCGTGTTCTTCTACACCGCATCGGCCATGCCCCTGTTGACCGCCCTGTCGGTGTTTCCCCAGCTGCGCACCCTGCACCGGCCGGCCAACCTGGAAGACCTTTTCCTCAAACTGACCGGACGCCAGATCCGGGAGGACGGCTAGGGCATGACCCCCACCCTCCACCGGTTCACGGTTCGCTGCATGCGCATCTTTCACCACTCCTGGTCGTAGCCTCTCGATGAACCCGTCCCATCAGTCCTTCTGGTCCGCCCCCCGCGTATCCCTGCGCTGGTGGCCCGTCTTCCAGCGCAACCTGCTGGTGTGGAAGAAGCTGGCACTGCCCAGCCTGGTTGGCAACATCGCCGAGCCACTGATGTGGCTGGTGGCCTTCGGCTACGGCATGGGTGCACTGGTCGGGCAGGTCAACATGCTCACGCCCCAGGGCACGGTGGCTGTGCCCTACATCCTGTTCCTGGCCAGTGGCAGCATCTGCATGAGTGCCATGAACGCGGCCAGCTTCGAAGCCCTGTACTCGGCCTTCTCGCGCATGCATGTGCAGAAGACCTGGGACGGCATCATGAATGCACCGGTCGGGCTGGACGATGTGGTGCTGGCCGAGATGCTGTGGGCTGCCTTCAAGGCGCTTTTCACGGTGACGGCCATCCTGGGAGTGATGCTCGCGCTGGGCATCAGCCACTCACCCAAACTGGTTCTGGCCTGGCCCGCCCTGTTGCTGGCGGGCATCACGTTTTCCTGCATTGCCCTGGTGTTCAATGCGCTGGCCCAGGGCTACGACTTTTTCACCTACTACTTCACCCTGTTCCTGACTCCGATGATGTTCCTGTCCGGGGTCTTCTTCCCGCGCGAGCAGCTGCCGGGGGTGGTGCGCCTGGTGTCAGACTGGCTGCCGCTGACCAACGCGGTCGAACTGGTGCGTCCGCTGTTCATGGACCAGTGGCCTGCCCATGCCGGGCTGCATCTGGCCGTTCTGCTGGCCTATGCCGTCGCCGCCTTCTGGCTGGCGTTGGCCCTGACCCGCAGGCGTTTTGCGCGCTGAAACGGCAGCAGTCAGTGCAACGAGTTGCGCAGGGCCGGCTGGGCCTCGACGTAGCATTCGCTGCCGCTGTCCATGAACTCCTCGGCGTCGATCATTGCGTCGTAGTCGCGCACAACGGCGTGGGTCTTGGGGATCAGCGGCTTGTCCAGCGGGCGGCAGACGCGGTTGCGCAGGCCTCGCAGGCTGGAGCTGCATTCCATGGCGTTGATGACGGCCTCAGGGTCGAGCATGAGGACAAAGGGGTTGAGGCTGTTGATGGCTTTCATGGCGGTGTCCTTCTGAGCAATCCGGTGACGAGACAAGTTGAGATCCGATGTGACGAACTGTATTTGTCTCGTTTCAAATCGTTAAGTCGGCGCCCAGCCATTCCCTCTGTAGGAAGTTGCCTGACAAACGAAGAAATGGCCGGAAAAACCGGCCAGATCCATCCTGTGGGCGGGCACGGGACACGCCCATCGCCCGCCTCGCGCCGCTGGTCAAGCAGGGCCGTTGCGCAACGCCTCGACACTGGCGCGCACCACCGCCTGCACACTGCCGCTTTCGGCAAAACAGCGTCGCAACCAGGTGGCGTGGTTGCCTTGGGCCACCGTCCGTTCGATTTCGTCGAGCGCGGCCTGTGAGCGCAGCGCCTCAGCGTGCGGCGCCAGATGTCGCACGGTGGCCAGCACATCCTCCCGGATGCTGATCTGCTCGCGCGTCTTGGGGTTGACCATCATGCCGTCCAGGCCGAAGCGGCAGGCCTGAAAGCGGTTGTAGGTGTAGACGAGGTAGTCGTCTTCTTCGGGTGGTGGCTCGTTGCGCTCGAGCAGGTGGCGACACAGGGCCTGCAGGTAGCAGGCCAGTCCGGCCGCGCGCTCCACGGTCAACGGGGTGTCGCAAACCCGAAGCTCGATGGTGCCGTACTCGGGCTTGGGGCGGATATCCCAGTAGAAGTCCTTCATGGATTTGACCACTCCGGTGGACTCCATCTTGGTGAAGTATCCGCTGGCAAACTCTTCCCAGTTCAGCACGAAGGGCGCGCGGCCACTGAGCGGAAAGGCGAACACCGAGTTCAGCCGGGCTGAATCGAACAGGGTGTCAACGCCCTGCGAGAACGGCGACGAGGCCGACAGTGCGATGAAATGGGGCACATAGCGGTTGAGCGAGTGCAGCAGGAACAGGGCCTCGTCGGCACTGGCACAGCCAATGTGCACATGCTGGCCGAACACGGTGAACTGTTTGGCAAGGTAGCCATAAAGGCCCGACAGCTGCTGGAAACGTGGCTTGGAGAAGATGCGCTGCTCAAACCAGCGCTGGAACGGGTGTGTGCCGCCTCCAGCCAGCTCGATGTTGAGGCGGTCACCCGCCACCACCAGGGTGTCGCGGATCTGCTGCAGCTGCGCCAGCAAAGGGCCATGCTCACGCTGCACACTGGTGGCAATCTCGATCATGCTCTGTGTCATCTCGGGCGTGACCACACCCGGAAACGGCTTGCGACCCAGCAATTCCAGCAAGTCGTTTGCGCTGCTGGACAGGTCCATGTCGTAGGTGTTGACCAGTTGCAGTTCGAGCTCCACCCCCATGGTCAGGGAGTCGGAGGCCTTGAAAGGTTCTAGTGGCATGGGGGCTCCTGGCTGAGGTCACGTCTGGCGTGTGACATGGGTTTCGTGCGCCGCCATCAGGGTGCGCTGGGTCACCACCGGGCCCAGCAACTCCTGCAGCAGCATCATCGCAGCCATCACCGACAGCACCTGCACCGCCGGATCGAATCCGTACAGCCGGCTCTGCTCCAGCAGCAGGATGGCAAAGGCCGACATGGGCGTCAGCGCCAGGCCGGTCAGCAAGCCTTTGCGCTCGGTGATACCGGACAGGCGCGCCGCCGCCACATTGCAGACGACCTTGGACAGGGTCCGGGCCGCGATCAGCACCAGGCCAAGCACCACGCCCATGGCCACGTCGGCCCAGTTGAGCAGCGAAGCGATGTAGACGAACAGGAACACCGACAGCAGATCTCCGGCGGTGCCGAAATCCCGCTGGGCGTTGGTCAGGTGGATGCGGCGACCGCGCGCTACAACACCGAAGGTCAGCGCCGCCAGCAAAGGCGAGAGCTTCAAACCATAGGCCATGGTGGTGAGCAGGACCACCGACAGGGCGAACACCACGGTCACGCCGCGTTCGCGGGTGGCCCTCTGGCGCAGCAACAGGGGCACGACCACCCCCAGCAGGGCACCGACGCCGACCGAGGTGACCAGCACGTGGATGCTGCCAAAGGCCGCCAGCACCAGATCGCCAGAGGTGCTCAGGTACCAGTAGCCGACCACCAGCTTGAGCGCCAGCACCGACAGCATGCAGTTGATGGCGCACAGGTGCAGCACCCGCTCGGACACCTGTCCGGCGCTGCGCAGCTCATTGGCGACCCGCACGATGCCGGCCGGCGAGGCCGAGATGGACAGCGCCGCGATGATGAGCGAAACGTCCTGCGCGAGGCCGAAGTAGGCGCAGACGACGTAGATCAGGCCGAAGGTGACGAAGGACTCGACCACCCCGATCACGGCCACCCAGGGGTTGTGACGGAACCAGCGCAGGTTGATGCGGTAGCCCAGTTCAAACAGCACCAGCGACAGCGCCACGTTGGCCAGAAAGGGCAAGCCGGGCACGGCACCGGTCAGACCCGGGAGATTGACGAGTCCGCCCACCAGCCCCACGGCCACATAGCTGGAAACACGGGGGATCAGCCAGAGTTCGTGCAGACGCTCGCCGACAAACCAGGCGAGCAGCAGCACCAGCGGCCAGGCCATGGATTGCAGGAGGAAGCTGAAATCGGTCACCATGCGGGGTCTCCAGTGGGGCGGTGGCGGTCAGGCCGGCAGGCCTGGCACGCATCGGGTCGTCACGACCGGGCACCCGTGTTCTTGTGGTCCTGGCGTCTGCTGTGCAGACGTGTCTGTCAGTCAGACCGCAAAACGGGCGGCAAGTTCAGGCAGGTGCAATTCCTGCAGCATCTCGCGCAGCCGGTTGGCCGCTTTTTCCTGCGCCTTTGGGCGCGGGGGTCTCATTCTACGGGCGAGGATCAGCTCGTTCTTCATCGAGTGTTCCCAGCCCACCAGCTCGGTCACGGTGACATCGTAGCCGTGCGCCTCCAGCCGCAGGCAGCGCAGCACATTCGTGATCTGGCTGCCGAACTCCCGCGTGTGCAGCGGGTGGCGCCAGATCTCGGCCAGCGGCGTGCGCGACAGGCTCAGAGCCTTGTGGCGCCGCAGGACGGCGGCCACCTCGGCCTGGCAGCAAGGCACCAGCACCATGAATCGGGCCTGTCGCGCCAGACCGAAATCGATCGCATCATCGGTGGCGGTGTCGCAGGCGTGCAGGGCCGTCACCACATCGAGGGTGGGTGGCAGGTCCGGGTGGGCAAGTGATTCCTGCACCGTCGTGGCCAGGAATCGCATGCGTTCAAAGCCCAGCCTCTGGGCAAGCGCGCGCGACCGGTCCACCAGTTCGCTGCGAACCTCGATGCCCCAGACCGTGCCCACACCCTGTGGCCTGAAGAACAGGTCGTAGAGGATGAACCCGAGGTACGACTTGCCCGCACCGTGATCGGCCAGCGTCACGTCTCCCCGTTCGTCCAGCACCTGCTGCAGCAACGGCTCGATGAACTGCACCAGGTGGTAGACCTGCTTGAGCTTGCGCCGCGTGTCCTGGTTGAGCTTGCCCTCGCGGGTGAGGATGTGCAGCTCCTTGAGCAATTCCACCGACTGGCCCTCGCGCAGTTCGGGCAACTGTTCCTGCAGGGTCGGGACGCTCTTGGGACGGGACGGGTTGGGACGCATGGTTCGATCATACGGAACGCGATGGCAGGAAGACGACAATCGGGCATGCCATTCGATGACCGCAACGATGTCCATCCCTACGCCCGGCTCACCCCCGACCTCGTCCAGGACGCGCTGGAGACGCTGGGACTCTGGGGCGACGGCCGCCTGAGCTCGCTCAACAGCTTCGAGAACCGCGTATACCAGGTTGGCCTTGACGAGCCGGTCGAAGGTCACAGCCAGGTGGTGCTCAAGTTCTACCGTCCCGGCCGCTGGACGCAGGAACAGATCCTGGAAGAACACACCTTCTCGGCCGAACTGCAGGCAGCCGAGGTCCCCGTGGTCGCCCCACTGACCATCCGGGGGCAGACGCTGCATGAGCATGCCGGCTTTCAATTTTCGGTCAGCCCCCGTCGCGGCGGTCGGCGCCCCGAGCTGGACGACTTCGAGGTGCTTGAATGGATTGGCCGCTTCCTCGCGCGCATACACAGCGTGGGTGAAGTCCATGCATTCCGGAGCAGGCCGGCGCTGGACCTGGCCAGCTTCGGAGCCCAGGCGCGTGACGAACTGCTGCACAGCGGCGCCATCGCGCCCGAAGTCGAACGCGCCTGGGGTGTGGCCTGTGACGAGGCACTGACCCTGGTTGCGCAGCACCCGGCGCTCAACGGCATATCGCCGTCGGGTTTGCGCCTGCATGGCGACTGCCATCCGGGCAACATCCTCTGGACACCGGTCGACCTGCCAGACGGCGGGCCCCACTTCGTCGACCTTGACGATGCACGCAGCGGACCTGCCGTGCAGGACCTGTGGATGCTGCTGTCGGGCGAGCGACGCCAGCAGACGTTGCAGCTGTCGGCCCTGCTGGACGGCTACGAGCAGTTCCGCCCCTTCGACCGCCGTGAACTGGTGCTGATCGAGCCGCTGCGCACCCTGCGGCTGATCCACTACAGCGCCTGGCTGGCCAGACGCTGGGATGACCCGGCCTTCCCGGTCAGCTTTCCGTGGTTCGGCACGCGCGACTACTGGCAGGGCCAGGTCGACATGTTGCGCGAGCAGATCGAAGCCATGCAGGCGCCGGCGCTGGTGGCCTGAGGTCCATGACCCCGTTTCAGGCGGGGTCATTTCCATTTAAATTGTGCACAATTTAAATGTGCACAACAATACGGGCATGAAAACGCCATCCGATGCCCTGCTCCAGCTCGACCACCAGTTGTGCTTTGCGCTGCACTCGGCCTCGCTGGCCATGACGCGGCTGTACAAGCCCTTGCTCGACGAGCTGGGCCTGACCTACCCCCAATACCTGACCCTGCTGGTGCTGTGGGAACGCGATGGCCTCACGGTATCGGAACTGGGCGAACGCCTGTTTCTCGATTCAGGCACGCTGACACCCCTGCTCAAGCGGATGGAAAGCCAAGGCCTGCTGACCCGCTTGCGCGACGCGCAGGACGAACGGCGTGTGCTGATCCGACTGACCGCGAAGGGGCGCCAGCTCAAGATCCCGGCCGGCCGCATCCCTGGCTGCATTCTTCAGGCGGTGCAATGCGATGTGGACGAAGTCGCCGCCCTCACCGGCCAGATCCGGCGCCTGCGCGAACGGCTGATGGCCTGACCCTCTTCACCAACCGCTGGCCAAAGCGCCGGCATCATCAAAAGGAAGTCACATGACCACCCGTCTCGACAAGGTTCTCTACACCGCCCGCGCACACACCACCGGCGGCCGAGAAGGCAGCTCGCGCAGCGACGATGGCCTGCTGGATGTCCGCCTGACCCCACCGAAAGAGATGGGCGGCGCAGGCACCGCCACCAACCCGGAACAACTGTTTGCAGCCGGCTACTCGGCCTGCTTCATGGGCGCCCTCAAACACGTGGCCGGCATGAAGAAGGTGGCCGTTCCGGCCGACGCGTCCATCGATGCCGAAGTCGACATCGGCCCGATTCCGGCCGGTTTCGGCATTGCCGTGCGGCTGGCCGTCAAGCTTCCCGGTGTGGACCGCGCCGTGGCCCAGGACCTGGTGGACACCGCTCACCAGGTCTGCCCCTACTCCAACGCCACCCGGGGCAACATCGAGGTGGTGATTTCGCTCGCCTGATGGTGTGCGCGCCGGGACACCGGCGCCGCCGGAGCGCTCAGTTCTTGCCGGGCTGGTGACCCAGGCGCTCCATCGCGTCGGCCAGCCAGTCGCCGGGCAGCACACCGGTGGCGGCCAGGGTCACCTTCCACGCATCGCCCTCGGATTCGACACGAGCAAACCCCTCCTGCCACAGCAGCCAGGCCAGCCACGCGCATTGGGCGTCCGTGACCGCCTGGCCAGCGGGTGCGGTCAACAGACCGTTGAACAGGGCCGGGTCCCGCACAATGACCGAGGACCCCTTGAGCTCGGCTTGCAGGGCCGCCGCCAGCACCGACAGGGCCTGCCCGTCGTCGCTGCGCAGGCCGAAGGCCTTGAGCCAGTGGCGCACATGGTCAGCGATGGCCACGCCGCGCTGGGCCTCGGCCTGCAGCAAGTCGGCGTGCTCCCACCGGTGCCAGTCCAGCTGGGGCTCGCGGCTCTTGCAGACCAGCGCCGCCTGCGCGAACTGGTGCAGGGCCGTTTCCTGTGAACCCGGCTGCACCGCGGCACAGATCATGAGCAGTGAGCCCAGCCGTGCAGCCAGCAACTGGTTCTGCTGGGCCAGCAGCTTGTCGCGCAGCAGTTCGTCGCGTTCGCTGCGCAGGGACGCCAGCTCCAGTGCATTGCGCAGGTCGGCCCGCATGGCTTCGAGCGACCATGGCTTGCTGATGTAGCGGAAGATCTCGCCGGTATTGATCGCCTCGATGGCATCGCCCAGTTCGGAGTAGGCGGTGGTGAGCATGCGCACGATGTGCGGGTGGTACATGCGGGCATGACGCAGCAGTTCGTTGCCGTAGGCACCGGGCATGCGCTGGTCGGTCACCAGCACGGCGATCTCGGCCGCCCGATCGCGCAGCACTGCCTTGCCCTCCTCGACCGAGGTGGCGGTGATCACGGGTGCAATGGGGCTGACCAGGCGCTCAAAATACTTCAGCGCCATCGCCTCGTCGTCAACGTAGAGGATTTTTTCGGGTTTCATGGCGACTCCTGCGGCTGCGACCGTGACTCCCGTGCATCCACGTTCGCAGGAAAAAACAACTTGATGGTGGTGCCGGCTCCCGGCGCCGATTCGATCAGCAGACTGCCTCCGAGCGACATCATCACCCGATGGCAGAACAGCAGCCCCATGCCGTTGCCACCACTGGCGCTGCGGGTGGTGACGGGTTCACGCCCCAAACGCGACAGCACGGAGGCCTCGATACCCGGTCCATTGTCGCTGACAGACAGACAGGGCAGCAGCGGCCCGCCTGACCTGGGTGCCCGGCACATCAGCGAAAGGTGTATGCGGGGGTTTTCGGGTGCCTGGGCATGCAGGGCCTGGGAGGCGTTCTTGATCAGGGTGCAGACGACCAGATGGAGCAGGTCACGCCGCCCGGGCAGTTCGAAGTCGGTTGCCCGCTCCTGGGTGATCCAGCGTGCCTCTCCCTCTTCAAACGGGAAGGTGCGCAGGACCTCGTCAAGCAATCCGGCCGCCGTCAGGCGCCCGGCGCCCTGAGGCAGACAGGCATCGCGCGCGCTGTGCAGGAAGGTGGTGACCAGAGATTGGGCATAGTCCGCCCGCCGTCGTGCCGCGTCAATCATGTGCAGCACCTGACCGGGTCGTTCCTGGGTAAAGCGCGCCACGGCCTCTTCCGAATCGGCCATGTGCCGGTCACCCAGGGCGCCCAGGTAGCCTCGCACCGTGGCCAGGGGCGTGGTCACCTCATGGGCCAGGAAGCCCAGGGTTTCGCGCAAGGCCATGGCCCGGTCTGCCGCCAGCAGGCTGTCCTGCACCCGCCGCACGCTGCCGGCCATGGCGCGACGCAGGGCCTGCCGGGTGAGCACCTCGTCCAGCGGCTTCTCCAGGATGTGTTCGACCTGGCCCTCGTTGACGGCCGCCATGGCCACCGCCTTGTCCGCATACGCCGACGCCAGCAGCCGGCCGACATGCCCGTGCCCGCGCCGGACCAGTCCGAGCAGTTCCACGCCGTCGCGTCCGGGCATGCGAAAGTCGGTCAGCAGAACACCGATCTCCGGGGAGCGGCGCGCCAGGATATCCAGCGCCTCGTCGACACCGCCGGCGGTCCAGACGACGAACTCATCGCCGTAGAGGCGGGAAAACCATTTGCAGGCCTGCGCTTCATCATCGACCATCAGGACGGCAAATGGCAGGCTCGGCAGCACAGGTGCTGAAGTCTCGCTCACCGCACACCCCTATGTGCCGGACACTGCGGCGCTGAGTGCCTTCGGAGCGGCCACGCGGCGCTCATGTCTGCGGCCTCGCCAGATCGAAGCTGAATTCGGTCCATGCGCCGGGCTCGCTGGCGACCGCCAGGGTGCCCCCGTGGCGCTGGATGATGCCGTAGCTCACGCTCAGCCCCAGTCCGAGGCCGGAGCCCACCTCCCGGGTGGTGAAGAAGGGCTCGAACACATGGTCGATGTGCTCAGGCGCGATGCCCTGCCCGTTGTCCCTGACGCGGACCCGCATGCGATCGCCGTCGATCACCGCGCTGACCACGATCTCGGGTTTCTCGCGCTGGGCTTTGGACAAGGCGTGCGCGGCGTTGCTCAGCAGATTGATCATCACCCCGATGATGGCCGGTTCTTCGCCGACCACGTGGGAGTCCTGCGGCATGTCCACCTGCACCGACACACCTTTGATCTCGAAGCCAGCCAGGCGGCGGGCCGAGTGCACCGCCTTCTCCAGCAGAAAGGGACGCAGCACGTCGGCCCCCGGCTTCTGGTAGGCGAACGTCTTGAGGTCGGAGACAATGTTCTGCACCCGCTCCATGCCTTCACGCGCATCGTTCAGGCTTTCCTTGAGCAATTCGTCCTTGCCGGCCGATGGCGTGGACAAGCCCATGTTGATCGCCATCAGGCTGTAGTTGACCGGGTTGTTCAGTTCATGCAGCAGCCCGGCAGACAGCGTGCCCAGCGCGGCCATTTTTTCGCGCTGCACCAGTTGCCCCTTGACCTCGGCCAGTGTGTTGTTGATCTCGACCAGTTTGTCGTTCTTCTGGGAGACCTCGTATTGCAGGGAGAACAGCCTGACCCGCGCCCTTTCGTTGTACCAGGTGCAGACCGCGCTGGCGATGGCCGAGAACAGGATGAACAAGGCGTTGGTGTAGAGCCTGCCACCGTCACCGAAACCGGCCGGATGCATGGCGCAGGCCAGCACGTAGAGCACCAGCGTGATGACACCAAAGCCGATGCCTTCGAAGATCGAGATCGGCAGGATGATGCCCACCGCATACATGGCCAGGTGCAGACCGACAAAGTAGATCGATTCGGCCCCGTCGGTGCGGAAGATCATGTAGGCGATCATGATCTGCGGCAGCAGCAACCAGACCATGGTGAGCAGCCGCACCTGGCGCAGGCCGAACCGGGTGAACAGCAGCAGAAATATGCCGACCGTCAGCAGGCACACACCCAGCCGCAGCAGGAAGAACTCCAGCTGCCGGTCCGGATAGGAAAAATAGTCCAGCCCGACACCGGCCAGCACCAGAACGATTGACGTGATTGCGCCGGCCTTGCTGTACGAGAGCCGGAAATCCGAAAGCTGCTGCTGGTATTGGGGGTTGGCTGAGACCATGTGTCGCTCAGACCGCCCGTACGGATGGAACGGTCCCGATCGTGGCCTCGGCAAACAGGTTGACCCCGGTCGGATCGGTGTACAACTCGATCGATGACGCCACGTCGGACATGATGGACTCCATCTGCGCCTCGTTGCGGTAGATCAGGTGCCACTCAAGCAGGTGCTCCATGCCATAGCGCTCGGGGTTGTCCGAATGCACATTGGTGAGCAGCATCCTCGCGCCCGGGTTGCAGCGCGAGAGAAAGTAACGGATCAGGCGCGAACACACCTTGTCGGACAGGTAGTCGAACAGGCCGGCGCAATAGATGTAGTCGAAGCCGGCCCCCACCACGGCCGCCGACTGACGCGCCCCGCGCTTGAGCAGGTCGTGCACCGACTCGTGTACGTAGGCCACGGACACCTTCTGCCCATGGGCCGACTCGGCCTCCTCGATGCGGCTGCGGGCGTAGTCCAGGGTTTCGCGGCTGAAATCCACCAGCGTCACTTCGAGACGCGAGAGGTCGGCGCCGGTGGCCAGAAGGCGCTGGATCTCGGCGGCCGGACCGCAGCCGATGTTCAGAATCCGGACGACCGTGCCTTCCTTCTCGGCCCGTGCCACCGCCCCTTTGAGGAAGTTGACCAGGATGTCGATCCGGTTGCGGTGGGCCACGGCCACGGCCGCACGCAGGAAGGTGGCGTTGACCAGCTGAATGTAGGTGTTGGTGCCCTGACGGGGGTCGCCCAGCAGCTGGTTGACCATTTCGTAGTCACCCGCATACCCCAACGGCTTGACGAAAGTCCGGTACACGAAGGGTGCGCGCAGCACCAGTGGGTGCAGCGCAGCCTGGGCGTAGGAGCGGTGCAGCTGGGCCACCTCCTCCGGGATGGTGGAGGCTTCCTCTTCGATGCGCACAAGGAACTGCTTGCCCTTGATCATCAGAGGTTCGGCGATGGCCCAGAACACCTCGTTGGTGAGCCCCCCCTCCTCATTGCGCGGCAGGCTTTCCATCATGTCGATCTGGTCGATCCAGCGGGAGGTTTCGGCCAGGAAGGCGCGGAACTCACTGATGGCCACCTGGTAGCTTTGCCGAATCTGGAAGCGCTCCTCCCAGTCGGAGACAAAGCGGGCGGCTTCCAGTGCCACCTGCTTCGGATCGCCGTGGGTGACGATCAGGTCGCTCCACTCGTCGGTCAGCACGACCGACACCACCGCCATCAGCCCGGTGTTGAGCAGGCTGACCACCATGGCGCGACCGCGGTAGACCGCACGATCGCCCGTGCGGATCGTCAGCTCGTCCAGCACCTCGCTGACCTGGACAATGGAGTAGGGGTTGTACACCTCCATCACCAGCGAGTGCCGCTGCAGGCTGGTGATGGTGCCACGGGCCGACTCGCCCTGGCTGTTGCGGAAGGTCACGACGGGGTCGAACGGGCGCTGGAGTTGCACGGCGGTAGTTGTTGGGTCGCGAGGCAGCCTGGTCTCCATGCCCCGAAGTCAGATGGTCTGACCCGGAGTGTAGTCATCTGGGCGCCCGCCGTGCAGTCCCCCTGCAGATCAGGTGTCAGGCTCCTGACAAACTGCCGTCAGATACCAACACTTGGCGGCATGCGCGGCCAGGCCGCGCGCAACAGGCTCAGGCCAGCAGACCCGTCACCCGCCGCACGTAGCTGGCCGGATCCTCAGGCAAACCACCCTCGGCCAGCAGGGCCTGGTCGAACAGGATGTGCGCCAGGTCGTCGAAGTGAGCACTCCCCTCCAGCTTGCGCACCAGGGTATGCCCGGCATTGACCTCCAGAATCGGTTTGACGTCGGGTGCCTTCTGACCGGCCGACTTGAGCAGGCGCGCCAGCTGTGTCGAGTACTCGCCGTCCTCGACCACCAGACATGCGGGAGAATCCACCAGGCGGGTGGTCACGCGCACGTCCTTGGCCTTGTCCTTGAGACTCTCCCTGAGCCGGTCCAGCACCGGCTTGAAGGCCTCGGCCGCCTCCTCGGCCGCTTTTTTCTCTTCTTCGTCCTGCAGCTTGCCCAGGTCCACCGCGCCCTTGGCCACGCTTTGCAGCGGCGTGCCGTCGAATTCGTGCAGGAAAGACAGCGCCCACTCGTCGACCCGGTCGGTCATGAGCAGGACCTCGATGCCCTTCTTGCGGAAGACCTCCAGCTGCGGACTGTTTCTGGCCGCCGCCAGGCTGTCGGCCGTGATGTAGTAAATGGCCTCCTGGCCTTCCTTCATGCGGGCCTTGTAGTCGGCAAAGCCCACGCTGACGGTATCGCTCTGGGTGGAGGCAAAACGCAGCAACTTCGCGATCTTTTCGCGGTTGGCGAAATCCTCGCCCAAGCCTTCCTTGAGCGCGGCGCCGAACTCGGCGTAGAAGGTGGTGTACTTGCCGACCTGTGCCTTGTCTTCTTCACTGACCACATCGGTCACGGCGTCGCTGTCGGAGGACGCTGGCAGCCTGTCCTTCTTCGCCAGGTCCTCCAGCATGGCCAGCACGCGGCGGGTGTTGCCCTCGCGAATGGCCTTGACATCGCGGCTTTCCTGCAACAGCTCGCGGCTGACGTTCAGCGGCAGGTCGGCCGAATCGACCACGCCCTTGACCCACCGCAGGTACGAGGGCATCAGCGCTTCGGCTTCGTCCATGATGAACACGCGTTTGACATACAGCTTGACGCCGGCCTTTTTGTCGCGGTTGAACAGGTCCATCGGGGCCTTGGCCGGGATGTACAGCAGTTGCGTGTACTCGGTGCTGCCTTCGACGCGGTTGTGGCTCCAGGCCAGCGGAGCCTCGCTGTCGTAGCTGATGGCCTTGTAGAAGTCGGCGTACTGCTCGTCGCTGATATCCTTCTTCGGACGGGTCCAGAGAGCCGAGGCGGAATTGACCGCCTCCCACTCGTCCTTCTGCACGTACTCGCTCTTCTCGGCGTCCCACTCTTCCTTCTGCATCAGGATGGGCAGACTGATGTGGTCGGAGTACTTGCCGATGATCTGCTTGAGCTTCCAGTGGCTCAGGTACTCGGTGGCGTCCTCGCGCAGATGCAGGATCACGCTGGTGCCACGGGCGGCGCGATCGATGGTCTCGACCTCGAAGTCACCGGTGCCGGCGCTGGCCCAGCGCACACCCTCGGCCGCCGGCAGGCCGGCGCGACGGCTTTCGACCGTGATGCGGTCGGACACGATGAAGCCCGAGTAGAAGCCGACACCGAACTGGCCAATCAGCTGGGCATCCTTCTTCTGGTCGCCCGAGAGGCGGCTCATGAAGTCCTTGGTGCCGCTCTTGGCGATGGTGCCCAGGTGCTCGACGGCTTCGGCCTGGCTCATGCCGATGCCGTTGTCGGTGATGGTGAGGGTACGGGCCTCCTTGTCGAAGGCCACGCGGACCTCCAGATTGGGCGCATCCTCATACAGCCCAGGCGCGTCCAGTGCCTCGAAACGCAGCTTGTCACAGGCGTCCGACGCATTGGAAACCAGCTCGCGCAGGAAAATCTCCTTATTGGAGTAGAGCGAGTGGGTGACGAGATGCAGCAGCTGGGCCACTTCGGCCTGGAAGTTCAGGGTTTGTTTGCTCATGTCGTGGTAGCTATACGTTGTCGGAGTTCGAAGGGCGACTCGCGCCTGGCGCGGCATATGGAGTCGATCGCAGCGAATTCAAGAGTGCGACAGCCAGTCGGCAAGCTGCCGGGCCACCTCCGGACTGGCCAGCAGATCCAGATGGCCGGTACGGTAGAAAATGCGCTGTCGTTGCGGGGCAAATGCCAGCTGGTGCTCGGGCCGATCATGTTGCCCGAGCGCACTGCGCAGGGGCACCAGACCATCGCCCACCAGCCGGTCCGCCAGCAGGCTGCGCCGACCAGCCAGCGTGGCCGCTACGGCAAAACAGTTCACGCCGTCAGGCAGCGGCAGAGGTAGCCGGTGGTCCTGTGCCGAAGCAAACGGATCGCGCCCTTGCCAGTCGGCGTCCTGCACGTGGCCGTGGCGCAGGTCGGTGATGCCGGCACTGCGTATCTTGCCCAGACGGGCAAAGGGCGCTGTGAACGGATTGGACGCCAGCAGCCAGTCTGCACCATGACCGGCCCGCTCCAGCGGTGCACCGTGGTGCGGCGTGCCCAGGAACACCAGGTCGCGCAGCAGCATCGGCCATCTTTGCCCGCAGGCCTGGCCGACGGCCACCGCCGACCGGGCCACCAGTCCACCCATGCTGTGACCGACGATGCTGATGCGCTCCAGCGGACCTGGCCAGGCCGCCACCAGCTGCTCCAGCTTCAGGGCCAGCTCGCGACCGTTGACGGAGGTATGGAGCCCGGAGTTGTATCGCAGGTAAACCGGCGTCGCCTCCAGAGAATGCGCCAGGAAAGTCCCGTGGTCATGACCGTTGCGGTGCCACTGCCCGTCGTTCATGCACAGGCCATGCACGAGCAGCAGCAGGTGCCTGCCACCCTGGGGGGCGCCCGGCTGGCGCAGCTCCATCGCTTGCGCCAGCGGGCTGTTGATGGCCTGCAGACTGTCTCCCAGCACGCCATTGAGCGCCGCCAGGATCGCCTCGCGCTGTGGGGAGGACTCCGGGTGGGTCGCGGGATCATCCAGCAACGGCAGCAAGCCGCCAAGGATGGCGTCGGTGCTCCATCCCACCAGCCGGGTCACGCTCCGCACGGCCCGGTAGACCTGGCCTGTCAGCCCGCCAGTGCGCTGGCCCGACGGCTGTCCCGGCAGTCCCAGCCGTCCGTGCACCGCCTGGTGCACGCCCTCGGTGATGTCGATCACGCCATGGGTGGCCTGGGTGAGCAGTTGGGCCACCGCCTTGAGATCCGACGGACGCACGTGCCGCAGGATCTGGCGCGTCGGGCTCGGGAGACGGTTCAAAAGCCTTCGCCAGTTCGCAGGTAGCGCCACTGGCCCACCGGCAGCTTGCCCAGCACGATGCGGCCCATGCGGACACGTTTGAGACCCACAACGTGCAGGCCCACCTGCTCGCACATGCGGCGAATCTGGCGCTTCTTCCCTTCCCTGAGCACGAAGCGCAGTTGCTCCGGATTCTGCCAGTCCACCTGCGCAGGCTTGAGCATTTGTCCGTCCAGGCTGAGGCCATGGCGCAAGCGTTCGATCACCCCGGCCGGCACCACCGATTGCACATCCTGACCGACCACGCCTTCGCCCCTGGGTCCGTTGGGCGCCCACTGCACACGCACCAGGTATTCCTTCTCGATGTCCGAGTCTTCGCCAATCAGCTGACGGGCAATGCGCCCGTCCTGCGTCAGCACCAGCAGTCCGGTCGAATCGATGTCCAGCCGTCCGGCCGGCGCCAGGCCACGCGCGTGCTGCGGCTGCCAGGATGGCCCCTGACGTATTTGCGGGTCGGTGCGCCACTGGTTCTTGGCCTGCACCAGCACAGCGGCACTTTCGTGGCCGTCCTCAGGCTGGCCGCTCACATAGCCGACCGGCTTGTGAAGCAGGATGGTGACCCGGCTCTCCTGGCGCCGCTGGGCAGCCGGCAGCACCTCGACCCGGTCTCCTTCGGCCACCGCCAGACCCATGGTGGCCACCTGGCCGTTGACCAGCACCCAGCCATGTTCGATCCACTCGTCGGCTTCACGGCGCGAACACAGACCCAGGTCGGCCAGGCGCTTGTTCAGGCGGACCTGGCCATCGGTGCGGGGCACGGGCCTTGTGGGACGGGCAGCCGGAGGGGATGGCGGCAATGCCGGCGGAACAGCACGGCGTGTCGGACCTCGCTCTGCGGCGCGTGGCGGACGGGCTGCGTCAGCCCGCGGTGGACGGGCGGCCCGGTCGGGTCCGGCCGCCGCGCCGGGCCGGCCGGGTCTGGCGGGACGCTCATGGGCTTCCCGGCCGGCACCGGGAGCCCGCGACGCCTCGCGAGCCTCCCAGGCAGCCTGTCGCTCGGCGCGCTCCGCCTGCACTTCCGACAACGGCCGGGCCCGAGCCGGGCCACGGGGCCGAACCGGCTTGCGCAGGGGGTCGGCAGCCGGCGCGCCGCGCGGCTTCAGTTGCAGGGTCTTCTTGGGCTTGTCGTTCATGTTCCGATCATCCCATGCATCAGGGCACGGTGCCCAAGGAAATGAGCAGGGCCGGCTCACCGGACTTTCGTGTGCGCGGGCGTGAAGCAGAACAGGACGATGCAGCGCGGGTGCTACAGCTCGCCCGACCTCAAGGCCTGCAGGTCCACCACGCGCAGCCCCCCATATTCGATCTGGATCCAACCCTTGTCCGACAGGGTCGACAAGGCCTCGTTGACCCGCTGGCGCGACAGGCCCACCAGATAGGCCAACTCTTGCTGCGTGATGCGCAGGACGCCTCCCACGTTGGGCGAGAGCAGCGGGTGGAACAGCGCAGCCAGGTTGCGTGCCACGCGCAAGTCGGGGTTGTTGATGCGATCGATCTCGCGCGCGGCGATGAACTGGCCCAGTCGCTCGTTGAGCTGGTTCATGACGAACCGGTTGAAGGCGATCGAGTGGTCCAGCAGCCAGTGGAAGGTGTCCACCGGCAATCCCGCCACGCGGCTCTTGCGCAAGGCCTGGATGTTGTAGCGGTAGTGCTCGCGCTTGAGCACCGTGCCTTCACCGAACCAGCCCCCGGGGGCGACCCCGGTGAAGGTGATGACCGGCCCCATCGAATCGTCATTGCTCATCTTGAGCAGTCCATCCAGCAGCCCGAACCAGTAGGTCACGGGCCGTCCGACACGGCAGATGTAGTCGCCCGCCGGGGTGTCGCCCACCATGAGCGCGGCTTCTGCGCGCTCGCGCGCCTGCCCGTCCAGCCCGCCCAGCCAGGGAATCTCCGACAGCTCGCGATCGGTGGGCGCCCGCGCACGTTCGCGCAGGGAATGGCCTGAAGACGGCGGGAAGTTCATGGTCGGCCCTCGGTTCGCATCAGGGAAAGTCCTAGGCAGAATTGCCCTTCAATTGTCGTCGAACCGACAACATGACGTCAAACAACTCCCTACCATCGCGTCCAGAATGCTTCAAGGTGTTGCACAAGCGCACGAAGCCCTAACACCAGGCCTGGCATCAGGAGACATCATGCAAACGACATTCCCCCGGCTGTTGCTGGAACACGCCAGGCGCCGCCCCGAGGCACCCGCCATGCGTGAGAAGGAATACGGTATCTGGCAAACGACCAGTTGGGCCGGCATGGCCGAGCTGGTCGAATCCATCGCCTGCGGCCTGCACCAGGCCGGCCTGCAACGTGGCGAGCACCTGGTGGTGATCGGCGCCAACCGGCCCCGCCTGTACGCCACCATGCTGGCGGCCCAGGCGGTGGGCGCCATCCCGGTGCCCTTGTACCAGGACGCGGTGGCCGCCGAATGCGTGTTCCCGATCAACAACGCCGAAGTCCGCTTTGCCGTGGTGGAAGACCAGGAGCAGGTGGACAAGATGCTGGAGATCCAGCCCAAGTGCCCACAGCTTCAGCACATCTACTACGACGACCCGCGCGGTCTGCGCAACTATGACCAGCCGGGTCTGGGCGGTCTCGAGGAACTCATTGCCGGCGGTCATGCCTTTGCCAAGGCCCACCCCGACTTCTTCACCGAAGAGGTCGAGAAGGCCCGTCCGGACGACGTGGCGGCCATGTTCTTCACATCGGGCACCACCGGCAACCCCAAGGGCGTGGTGCACACCCACAGCACCCTCATCAACCGCGCCGATGTCGGGTCCCGCTTCGACAAACTGACCGAGAAAGACGAGGTGCTGGCCTACCTGCCACCCGCATGGATCGGACAGAACATCTTCAGCTATGCCCAGTGGCTGGTGACCGGCTACGTGGTCAACTGCCCCGAGTCCGGCGCCACCGTCACCATTGACCTCAAGGAAGTGGGGCCCACCTACTACTTCGCGCCGCCACGGGTGTTCGAGGGCCTGCTGACCAGCGTGATGATCCGCATGGAAGACGCGGGGGCCCTCAAGCGCAAGATGTTCCACGCCTTCATGGAGGTGGCGCGGCGCGTCGGCCCGGCGAAGATGGACGGCAAGCCAGTGGACTTCATGGACAGCCTGAAATACGCTCTGGGCGACCTGCTGGTCTATGGTCCTTTGCGCAACAACCTCGGCATGAGTCGGGTGCGCGTGGCCTACACCGCCGGCGAGGCCATCGGGCCTGACCTGTTCAGCTTCTACCGCTCCATCGGCGTCAACCTCAAGCAGCTCTATGGCTCGACCGAAACCGCGGTGTTCGTCTGCCTGCAGCCCGACCATGAGGCTCGCGCCGACACGGTGGGTGTGCCCTGCGAAGGGGTTGAGATCAAGCTGTCGGAAACCGGCGAGATCCTGGTCAAGTCACCCGGTCTGCTCAAGGAGTACTACAAGAATCCCAAGGCCACCGAAGAGGTGCTGTCCGCCGACGGCTGGTACCACACCAGCGACGCCGGCTTCATCGATGCCTCGGGCCACCTGAAGATCATCGACCGCGTCAAGGATGTGGGCCGCATCAAGGGCGGCGCCCACGACGGCGCCATGTTCGCGCCCAAGTACGTGGAGAACAAGCTCAAGTTCTTCTCGCACATCAAGGAAGTGGTGGCCTTTGGCGACCAGCGCGAGAAGGTGTGTGTCATGGTCAACATCGACTTCGACGCCGTGGGCAACTGGGCCGAACGTCGCAATCTTCCCTATGCCGGCTACACGGATCTGGCCCAGAAGCCTGAGGTCTACCAGCTCATCAAGGAGTGTGTAGAGAAGGTCAACGCCGACCTCAGTCGCGACGAGTTGCTGGCCGGCAGCCAGATCAGCCGCTTCCTGGTGCTTCACAAGGAGCTGGACGCCGACGATGGCGAGCTCACACGAACCAACAAGGTCCGCCGAGGCTTTATCGGCGAACGCTATGCGGTGTTGGTCGACGCCCTGTACAGCGGCAAGACCGAGCAGTACATCGAGACCCAGGTCAAGTTCGAGGACGGACGCAGCGGTAGTGTCAGTGCCACGCTCAGGATCATGGACGCGAAGACCTTCGCCCCGGTCAAGGCCGCCGCCTGAACGCACACCACGGAACCCAGCCATGAGCAAGAAACAAGTGGGTGACGTCATCCTTGACGTCCAGAACATCAGCCTGCGCTTTGGCGGCGTCAAGGCCCTCACCGACATTTCCTTCAATGTGAAGGAACACGAGATCCGCGCCATCATCGGCCCCAACGGCGCAGGCAAGAGCTCCATGCTCAACTGCATCAACGGCGTCTACACCCCGCAGGAAGGCACCATCACCTTTCGGGGCAAGACGTTCAAGGGCATGAACAGCCGCCAGGTCGCCGAAATGGGCATTGCGCGCACCTTTCAGAACCTGGCGTTGTTCAAGGGCATGAGCGTGATCGACAACATCATGACCGGCCGCAACCTGCGCATGAAGAGCAACATCCTGCTGCAGGCCCTGCGCATCGGACCGGCGCAGAGGGAGGAAGAACAGCAACGCGAATTCGTCGAACGCATCATCGACTTCCTGGAAATCCAGGCCTTTCGCAAGACCCCCGTGGGCCAGCTGCCTTACGGCCTGCAAAAGCGCGTGGACCTGGGGCGGGCGCTGGCAATGGAACCGCAGGTGTTGCTGCTTGACGAACCCATGGCCGGCATGAACCTTGAGGAAAAGCAGGACATGAGCCGCTTCATCCTCGACGTCAACGACGAGTTTGGCACCACCATCGTGCTGATCGAGCACGACATGGGCGTGGTGATGGACATCTCCGACCGTGTGGTGGTGCTTGACTATGGCAAGAAGATCGGTGACGGCACGCCGGAAGAGGTGCGCAACAACGAAGAAGTGATCAGCGCCTACCTGGGCACAAGCCACTGAGCGAGGAGACACAAGATGGCGTTTTTCATTGAGACTCTGTTTGGCGGCCTGATGGCCGGCATGCTCTATTCGCTGGTGGCCTTGGGCTTCGTGCTCATCTTCAAGGCCTCTGGCGTGTTCAACTTTGCGCAAGGTGCCATGGTGCTGTTTGCGGCATTGGCCATGGCGCGCTTTGCCGAATGGGTACCTGGCTGGCTGGGCCTGGAGGACAAGCTGATCGGCAACGTGATTGCGTTCATCCTGGCAGCGGCCCTCATGTTCGTGCTGGCCTGGCTGATCGAGCGGCTGGTGCTGCGGCACCTGGTCAACCAGGAAGGCGTCACGCTGCTGATGGCCACGCTGGGCATCACATACTTCATCGACGGCCTGGGCCAGACCATCTTCGGCAGTGACATCTACAAGATCGATGTCGGCATGCCCAAGGACCCGGTGTTCCTGTTCGAAGGCATATTTGAAGGGGGCGTGCTGATCAACCTGGAAGACGTCTACGCCGCCGGCGTGGCGGCCCTGCTGGTCGCCGTGCTGTCGCTGTTCTTCCAGAAGACGTCCACTGGTCGAGCCCTGCGTGCCGTGGCCGACGACCACCAGGCGGCCCAGTCCATCGGCATCCCCCTCAACCGCATCTGGGTCATCGTCTGGTGCGTGGCAGGCATCACGGCGCTGGTCGCCGGTGTCATCTGGGGTTCCAAGCTGGGCGTGCAGTTCTCGCTGACCACCATTGCGCTGCGTGCCCTGCCGGTCATCATCCTGGGCGGTCTGACCTCGGTGCCCGGCGCCATCATCGGCGGCCTGATCATCGGCGTGGGCGAGAAGCTTTCCGAGGTCTATCTCGGCCCCTATGTGGGCGGCGGCATCGAGATCTGGTTCGCCTATGTGCTGGCGCTGGTGTTCCTGCTGTTCCGTCCCCAGGGACTGTTCGGCGAAAAAATCATTGACCGCGTGTGAAATGACGCACCCCCTGCGCCGCTTCGCGTCTTCCCCCTCTCTCGCCTGCGGCGGAAGGGGGACGCTCCCAGAGGCCCGGCAAAGCCGGTTCCTCAGGAGCGCTGGTTAAGGCACTGCTCGCCGAATAGGTTGAGACAAAGGAAAAGTACATGTTCTACAGAGAAAACGGTCAGTTCAAGACCTCCTACCGCGCCGACCAGCAGATCTTCCCGATTGCGCAGGATCGCTGGGCCATCCTGGCGCTGATCGCCTTTGCCGCCATCGGCGTGCCATTGCTGGCGGACGAATACCTGTTCCGCGCGATCCTGATTCCTTTCCTGATCCTGTCGCTGGCCGCGCTGGGCGTGAACATCCTGGTCGGGTACTGCGGCCAGATCTCCCTGGGCTCGGGCGCCTTCATGGCGGTGGGGGCCTATATGGCCTACAACACCTACATCCGGATCGACGGCATGCCGCTGATCGTGGCCCTGCTCTCAGGCGGCTTCTTCGCCACCCTGGTCGGCATGATCTTCGGTATCCCGAGCCTGCGGGTGAAGGGCTTGTACCTGGCGGTGGCCACCCTGGCGGCGCAGTTCTTCTGCGACTGGGCCTTCCTGCGGATCGGCTGGTTCACCAACTACACGCCATCGGGCTCGGTCTCGGTGTCCAACCTGAGCGTGCTGGGCTGGCGCATCGACACTCCGGTGGAGAAGTACCTGTTCTGCCTGGGCTTCCTGGTGGTGTTTGGCGTGCTGGCCAAGAACCTGGTGCGCAGCGCCATCGGTCGTGAGTGGATGGCCATCCGTGACATGGACGTGGCCGCCGCCGTGATCGGCATCCGCCCGATGTACGCCAAGCTCAGTGCCTTTGCCGTCAGCTCCTTCATCATTGGTGTGGCAGGCGCACTCTGGGGTTTTGTGCACCTGGGCTCCTGGGAGCCGGCGGCCTTCTCCATCGACCGCTCCTTCCAGCTGTTGTTCATGGTGATCATCGGTGGCATGGGCTCCATCATGGGCAGCTTCTTCGGCGCCGCCTTCATCGTGGTCCTGCCCATCTTCCTGAACCAGTTCCTGCCCTGGGCCGGTTCGCTGGTCGGCATGACCATTTCAACCGCAGCCGTCTCGCACACCGAGTTCATGATCTTCGGCGCCCTGATCGTCTGGTTCCTGATCGTCGAGCCGCACGGCCTGGCCAAGCTCTGGAGCATCGCCAAGCAGAAACTGCGCCTGTGGCCCTTTCCGCATTGATGTTCGAGCGACTTTTTCCCGGGCAAGCCCTTAGGTGAAATGCCCGATGTGCCGGCCGGCCCATCGCGTTTTACTGAGTGTCTTGGTGTTATTTCAGTGGTTCAATTTTCCTTAGGAGACAAACGCATGAAGCTACGCAATCTCGTCCTTTCCGTCTCGGTGGCCTGCGCCACCCTGAGTGCCGCTCTGGTCGCTCCGACCGTGCACGCCCAGGCAGCCGAGCAGTTCTTCCCCTCGCTGGTCTACCGGACGGGTGCCTACGCTCCCAACGGTGTGCCTTTTGCCAACGGCTATGCCGACTACCTCAAGCTCACCAACGCGCGCGGCGGCATCAACGGCGTCAAGGTGTCTTTCGAGGAATGCGAAACCGGCTACGCCACCGACCGCGGTGTCGAGTGCTACGAGCGGCTGAAAGGCAAGAACGGCGGTGCCACCGTGTTCCAGCCGCTGTCCACCGGCATCACCTTCGCGCTGACCGAGAAGGCCCCCATCGACAAGATCCCGCTGATCACCGCCGGCTATGGTCGCAGCGAATCGGCCGACGGCGGCGTGTTCAAGTGGAACTTCCCGCTGGCCGGCACCTACTGGGTGGCTGCTGACGTGCTGATCCAGCACATCGCGAAAAAGGAAGGCGGGCCAGACAAGCTCAAGGGCAAGAAGATCGCGCTGGTCTACCATGACAGCCCGTTCGGCAAGGAGCCCATTCCGCTCCTGCAGGAACGCGCCGCCATGCACGGATTCCAGCTGAGCCTGTTGCCGGTCACCCACCCCGGCGTGGAACAAAAGGCCACCTGGTTGCAGATCCGTCGCGACCGGCCCGATTACGTCATCAACTGGGGCTGGGGCGTGATGAACTCCACCCTGCTCAAGGAAGCCCAGGCCACCGGTTACCCGCGCGACAAAATCTACGGTGTGTGGTGGGCCGGTGCCGAACCCGACGTGAAAGATGTGGGAGAAGGCGCCAAGGGCTACAACGCCATCACCATGCAACACGGCACGGAAAAGGGTTCTGATATCGCCAAGGAAATCCTGGCCAAACTGCACGACAAGGGTCAGGGAACCGGTCCTCGTGAAGAAGTGGGCGAAGTGCTCTACATGCGCGGCCTGATCAGCGCCATGTTCGCCGTCGAAGGCGTGCGTGCCGCCCAGGAGAAGTTCGGCAAAGGCAAGGTCATGACGGGCGAGCAGGCACGTTGGGGATATGAGAACCTGAACCTGACCCAGGCCAAGCTCGACGCGCTGGGCTTCAAGGGCGTGCTGCGCCCCATCTCCACCAGCTGCAACGACCACATGGGTGCTGCCTGGGCCCGCATCCACACCTGGAACGGCAGCAAGTGGGAATTCAGCAGCGACTGGTACCAGGGTGACGAGCAGATCATCAAGCCGATGGTGAAGAAGGCGGCCGATGCCTACGCGGCCGACAAGAAGCTGACGCGCCGCACACCGGCTGACTGCCAGTCTTGACCCACCCCCGCGCCGCGCCTGCGGCGCGTCACCCCCTCAAGGGGGCGGCACCTGCGGGCCGGCAAAGCCAGTTCCGCGGTGCCCCTTGATGGGGCCCCCTCGCTTCGGCGGGTTTCGCGGCTGTCAGTTCAGCCGCCATTCGCAAGACCGGCTCGCCGGGTCTTGCGAATGGTCCAGCAGGAACACATCATGAGCAATCCCAACATCGTTCTCAACGTCAACGGCATCGAGGTCATCTACAACCACGTCATCCTGGTGCTCAAGGGCGTCTCTCTCAGCGTGCCGGAAGGCAAGATCGCGGCCGTGCTGGGTGGCAATGGCGCGGGCAAGACCACCACTTTGCGCGCCATCTCCAACCTGCTCAAGGGCGAGCGCGGCGAGGTCACCAAAGGAAGCATCGAGCTGCGTGGCGAACGCATCGAGAATCTCACCCCCGCTGACCTGGTCAATCGTGGCGTGGTGCAGGTCATGGAGGGGCGCCACTGCTTCGCCCACCTGACCATCGAGGAAAATCTGCTGACCGGCTCCTACACCCGGAAAGACAAGGCCGAGGTCGCACGCAATCTGGAAAAGGTCTACAACTATTTCCCGCGGCTGAAGACGAGGCGCACCAGCCAGGCGGCCTACACCTCGGGCGGCGAGCAGCAGATGTGCGCCATCGGCCGCGCGCTGATGACCAACCCGAGCGTCATGCTGCTGGACGAGCCGTCGATGGGCCTGGCCCCACAGATCGTCGAGGAGGTGTTCGAGATCGTCAAGGACCTCAACACCAAGGAGAAGGTGACCTTCCTGCTGGCCGAGCAGAACACCAACATGGCCCTGCGCTATGCCGACTACGGTTACATCATGGAGTCGGGGCGCATCGTGATGGATGGCAGGGCGGAAGACCTGCGCAACAACGAAGACGTCAAGGAGTTCTACCTGGGCATGGGCGGTGGCGAGCGCAAGTCGTTCAAGGACGTCAAGAGCTACAAGCGCAGGAAAAGGTGGCTCGCGTAGCGAGCACCCACGCGCCGCTGGAACAGGACCCACCCCCGCGCCGCCTGCGGCGTCACCCCCTCAAGGGGGCAACACCTGCGGCCCGGCACAGCCGGTTCCGCGGTGTTCTGGACCAAGACATCTCACCACCCATTTGGTTGTCGCCATGACCGATTTCTTTGATGACCTCGAAACCCGTTCGCCGGCCGAGCGCGAGACGGCACAGATGGCCGCACTGTCGCAGCAGGTGGCCCACGCACAGGCGACCACCGCGGCGTTCGCCGAACTGCTCAAGGACGTGGACCCGACCAGCGTGAACAGCCGCGAGGCGCTGGCCCGGCTGCCGGTGACCCGCAAGTCGGAGCTGCTGCAACGACAGAAGGACAGCCGCAAGGCGGGCGGCGATGCATTCGGTGGCTTTTCCGCCCTGGTTCGGGGTCCGCAGATGCAGCGCATTTTTGCCTCTCCGGGCCCGATCTACGAGCCTGAGGGCAACACCCGTGACTACTGGCGCGCCGGCCGCGCGCTCTATGCCGCCGGCTTTCGGGCCGGCGACCTGGTGCACAACAGCTTCAGCTACCACATGACCCCGGGTGCGTTCATTCTCGAGTCGGGTGCACTGGCGGTGGGCTGCACCGTGTTCCCGGCTGGAACAGGGCAGACCGAGCAGCAGCTGGAAGCCGTGGCCGAGCTTCGGCCGGACGCCTACACCGGCACCCCCAGCTTCCTGCGCATCCTGCTGGAAAAGGCGGCCGAGGCCGGCACCGACATCCGTAGCCTGAGAAAGGCCTCGGTCGGTGGCGAGGCCTGTCCGCCGAGCCTGACCACCTGGTTCCGCGAGCGGGGCGTCGAGGTGTTCCAGACCTACGCCACCGCCGACCTGGGTGTGGTTGCCTACGAAACCGCCGCCCGCGAAGGCCTGGTGCTGGACGAAGGCGTGATCGTCGAGATCGTGCGACCTGGCACGGGAGACCCGGTGCCCGAAGGCGAGGTGGGCGAACTGGTGGTCACCTCCCTGAACCCCGCCTACCCGCTGATCCGCTTCGGCACCGGCGACCTGTCGGCGATCCTGCCGGGGCGGTGCCCGACCGGTCGCACCGCGCCCCGCATCAAGGGCTGGATGGGCCGCGCCGACCAGACCACCAAAATCAAGGGCATGTTCGTCCACCCGTCGCAGGTCGCCGAAATCGTGCGCCGCTTTCCCGAGATCCGGCGTGCCCGCCTGGTGGTCTCGGGCGAAATGGCCAACGACCGCATGACGCTGCAGGTGGAGACCGACTGCTCGGGGCCCGACAGCTTTCAGCAACGGGTCGGCGAGGCCATCCGCGAGGTGACCAAGCTGCGGGGTGAGGTCGAACTGCTGGCGCCCGGCAGCCTGCCCAACGACGGCAAGGTCATCGAGGACGCCCGCAGCTACCAATGACCCCGCACACAGCCCTGAATTCAAAGGGTTTTCCCGGGCGGCAGGCTACGTAATTTCCGCGATGGCCGATGGGCGGTGCACAGGTACGATTCGACGGTCGTCAACCGAAGGAGTCTCCGCATGAAGAAAGTTGTTGCCCTTGCCCTGTCCGCCGTCGTGGCCGGTGGTGCATTCGCCCAGGCATACCCCAGCAAACCCATCACCATCGTTGTGCCGTTCGCTGCCGGTGGTCCTACCGACCTGGTGGCCCGTCAACTGGCCGAGACCATGCGCAAGTCGCTCGGTGGCGCCACCATCGTGGTGGAGAACGCAGCCGGTGCCGGTGGCACCATTGGCGCCACCAAGGTGGCCCGCGCAGCACCCGACGGCCACACCCTGCTGGTCTGGCACATCGGCATGGCCGCCACTGCTGGCCTGTACCGCAGGCTGCAGTACAACCCGCTGGAAGACTTCGAGTACCTGGGCATGATCAATGACGTGCCCATGACGCTGCTGGGTTCGCCCAAGCTGCCGGCCAACACCTACCGCGATTTCGAGAACTACATCCGCGCCAACGGTGGCAAGCTGAACCTGGCCCACGCCGGCCTCGGATCGGCCTCCCACCTGTGCGGCCTGATGTGGCAGTCGGCCCTCAAGCTCGACAAGTCCATGACGACCATCGCCTACCGTGGCACCGCCCCGGCCATGAACGACCTGATCGGCGGCCAGGTCGACGTCATGTGTGACCAGACCACCAACACCACCAGCCAGATCGAGGCCGGCCGCGTGAAGGCCTTCGCCGTCACCACCGCCAAGTCACTGTCCGACCACAAGCTGCTCAAGGACTACCCGTCCCTGCAGGAGATGGGCGTGAAGGACTTCAACCTGACCATCTGGCACGGTCTGTACGCACCCAAGGGCACACCGGCCGACATCACCAAGAAGCTCAACGATGCGCTGCTGGCGGCACTCAAGGACCCCGAGTTCATCCAGAAGCAGGCAGCACTGGGCGCCATGGTGGTGAAGGACAGCCGCGCCACGCCGGCCGGCCACAAGGCCTTTGTGGCAGACCAGATCACCAAGCTCAAGGCTGTCATTGAAGCCGCGGGCCAGTTTGCCGACTGAGCAAGCCCCACAGACACCACCCGCAGCCGCTGTGGCACTGCGGGTGGTGGATTCGATCACCGAACTGCAGCCCGCCGACGCGGGCTGCATCGCTTTGAGCGGTTCGCACGGCGGCCTCAGTTCAGCCCGCTATGCACTGGCGGTAGGACCTCTGCTGTCGGTGTTCAACGATGCGGGGGTGGGCAAGGACGCTGCCGGCGTGGCGGGCCTGGATCTGCTGCAGGCACAGGGTCTGGCAGCCTGCACGGTGTCGCACACGAGCGCGTGCATCGGACAGGCCGCCAGTACATTCGATGAAGGCGTGGTCAGCCACGCCAACGCCACGGCGCTGGCCATCGGTATCCGGGTCGGCCAGGCGCTGCGCCCACAAATCGAAGCCCTCACAAGGAGACAACACCCATGAGCCTTTCGCGCCGCACCTTCATTGCCCTGTCCGCTGCCCTGGCGCTGCCTGCCACCACAATGGCGCAGGGGTCATGGCCAACCAGGCCGGTGCGCATCGTCGTGCCCTTTGCGCCAGGAGGAACCACCGACATCCTGGCTCGCCTGCTGGCACCCGAGCTGTCCAAGGTGTTCGGCCAGCAGTTCATCGTCGACAACCGCGGCGGCGCTGGCGGCAACATCGGCGCCGACCACGTCGCCAAATCCACCGGCGACGGCTACACGCTGCTGATGGGCACGGTCGGCACCCACGGCATCAACAAATCGCTCTATGCCCGCCTGCCGTACGACCCCCAGAAGGACTTTGCGCCCATCACCCTGGTGGCGGGCGTGCCGAACGTGATGGTGATGAACACCGCCACCGCGCAAAGGCTCGGCATCAACTCAGTGCAGGATTTCATCCGCTACGCCAAAGCCAACCCGGGCAAGCTGAACATGGCCTCCAGCGGCAACGGCACGTCCATCCACCTGGCGGGCGAGCTGTTCAAGGCGAAGACCGGCATCTTCATGACCCACATTCCCTACCGGGGCTCTGCCCCCGCCGTGCGCGACCTGCTGGCAGGCACCATGGATGTGATGTTCGACAACCTGCCCTCGGCCATGCCCCACATCCAGGCCGGCACGCTCAAGGCCTTTGCGGTCACCAGCGCGGTGCGCTCACAGACCCTGCCCGACCTGCCCACGGTGGCTGAGGCAGCCAATCTGCCCGACTTCGAGGCCAGTTCCTGGTTCGGCCTGCTGGCGCCTGCCGGCACACCGCCCGACATCGTCAATCGCCTGCATGAAGAAACGGCCAAGGCGCTGAAATCCGCCGAGATCACGTCCCGCCTGGGCGGTCTGGGCGCCATCCCGGGCGGCACCACACCAGCCGAGTTCACCCGGCAGATTGCGACGGAAATAGCCAAGTGGGCGCCTGTGGTCCAGGCCTCCGGGGCACGTGTCGACTGAAACGGCCTCAGACGCCCCAGACAATCTCGACCCCTGCCTTCTGGCAGCGGTCGATCATCTCGAACAGCGGGGCGCAGCGCATCCGCAGACTGACCACCTCGAACTCGGGTGGCGGCTCGCCGTTGGCCCGGGCTTCCTCTTTCAGGCGCTTCTGCTCCGCCTCCTCCTGCTCGATCGCCGCCTTCAGGGCCGCCACGGCCGCCGGCATCTGCTCGACCAGGATCACGCCAGGACCATCCGGGTCCTTGCCCAGAATCTGCAGCACGCGTTTGCCGGTGTGGTGCAGCATCACCACGTCGCCGGTGTCTCTGGATTTGAATCGGTAGGGGTTCATCCTCTTTCTCCTGGTGGGCCGACGGAAGGCGGGTGACCGGGAACACATTGGGCAAACTTTGCCAGGCGCCCTGGCACCCTTGATGTCATTCTGGCATCAGGACACCCCACTGAAGACGATCTGGATCAAGACAGGCGAGTTTGTTGCGCCCACGCCCGCATTCAGGGCGTCAGGGTTTCCCCGGTGGCCCTTATTTAATTTAGACCTAAACTAATTGGTCATGAACTCCGAATCCCTCGATCTGGAAGCGCGTGCCCACAGCGAACACGCCCAGGAGCTGCGGCTGTGGCTTCGCCTGCTGACCTGCTCGCAACTGATCGAGAAGCGGGTTCGGGCCGGCCTGCGTGAGCAGTTCGACACCACGCTGCCACGATTTGACCTGATGGCCCAGCTCGAAAGGCATCCGGACGGCCTGAAGATGAAGGAGCTGTCCCAGCGCCTGATGGTCACAGGCGGCAACGTCACCGGCATCACCGACCAGCTGGTCTCCGAGGGCCTGGTCGAGCGCGTGAACGTCGAAGGCGACCGCCGCGCCTTCCTGGTCCGGCTCACACCTGAGGGACGCGAGACCTTCGAACGCATGGCCGAGCAGCACGAACAATGGATTGTCCAGGCCTTCGAAGGCCTGTCCCCGCGCGAACTTGACCAGCTGCACAAGCTGCTGGGCAAGGTCAAGCAGCACCAACTGGATCTCGAATGAAACACCCCATTCCCGACCACAATCCCATGCGCGGCCAGTACCGCGCCGTGGGCGGCGAGCCCACCTCACACTTCGCGCTCAGCGTCCAGGACGGCGTAGCCACCGTCACCCTCAACCGGCCCGAACGCAAGAACCCGCTGACTTTTGACTCCTACGCCGAGCTGCGCGACTGGTTTCTGGGCCTGCAGCGCGCCACCGACATCAAGGCGGTGGTGGTCACCGGTGCGGGAGGCAATTTCTGCTCGGGTGGCGATGTGCACGAGATCATCGGCCCGCTGACGAAGATGAGCATGCCCGAGCTGTTGGCCTTCACCCGCATGACGGGTGCCCTGGTCAGCGCCATGCGCGCCTGCCCGCAGCCGGTCATCGCGGCACTTGACGGTGTGTGCGCCGGGGCCGGCGCCATGATGGCGCTGGCCTCCGACATGCGGCTGGGCACACCCTCGGCCACGGTCGCCTTTCTGTTCACCCGCGTCGGCCTGGCCGGCGCCGACATGGGTGCCTGCGCCCTGCTGCCGCGCATGATCGGGCAGGGCCGCGCCAGCGAACTGCTGTTCACCGGTCGTGCCATGACCGCCACCGAAGGCCATGCCTGGGGCTTCTTCAATGCGCTGCACGACAGCGAAGCCCTGCTGCCCGCTGCCCACAAGCTCGCCACCATGCTGGCCAACGGGCCGACCTTCGCCCACGGCATGACCAAGACCATGCTGCACCAGGAATGGGCCATGACACTGGACCAGGCCATCGAGGCCGAAGCCCAGGCCCAGGCCATCTGCATGCAGACCCAGGACTTCAGGCGCGCCTACGAGGCTTTCGCCGCCAAGCAGCGCCCGCAGTTCGAAGGAGACTGACATGGTCGCCTTTGAACACCCCCACCCGCACGGCGCTCTGGCGCCGACCGCGCACCTGGAACTCCCTTTCTTCGACGACGCGCACCGCGCCCTGGCCAACGGCCTGGTGACGTGGACACGTGAGCAGCGCGTCAACGAAGCCGACGACCGTGCCGCCTGCCGCGACTGGGTGCAGCGCCTGGGCGCGGCCGGCTGGCTGCGCTACTGCGTGCCCTCTTCGCAGGGCGGCGCCCTGCCCGCCCTCGATTCTCGTGCCCTGGTCATCCTGCGCGAAACCCTGGCCTTCCACTCCCCACTGGCCGATTTTGCGTTCGCCATGCAGGGCCTGGGCAGTGGCGCCATCACACTGGCGGGCACAACGGAACAACAGGCACGCTACCTGCCAGCGGTGGCCATCGGCGAGAAGATCGCCGCCTTCGCCCTCAGCGAACCCGAGGCCGGCTCGGATGTGGCCGCCATGCAGTTACGGGCCACATCCACTGGCAGCGGCTGGCAACTCGACGGCCAGAAGACCTGGATCAGCAACGGCGGCATGGCCGACTTCTACGTCACCTTCGCCAAGACCGACGCCGACGCCGGCTCCCGAGGCATCAGCGCCTTCATCGTCGACGCCGACGCGCCAGGCCTGGACACCAGCGCGCACATCCAGGTCATGGCTCCGCACCCGCTGGCCACACTCAACTTCAGCGGCTGCACCGTGGGTCAGGAGGCGCTGGTCGGCCAGGTCAACGGTGGCTTCAAGCTCGCCATGCAGACGCTGGACATCTTCCGCGCCTCGGTCGCCGGGGCCGCCCTGGGCATGGCGCGCCGTGCTTTTGCCGAGGCCGTCGGTCACGCAAAGAACCGCAAGATGTTTGGCCAGACCTTGGCCGACTTCCAGCTCACCCAGGCCCGCCTGGGTGAAATGAGCGCCCTCATCGACGCGGCCGCACTGCTGACCTACCGAGCCGCCTGGATGCGGGACCGCAGCAGCGCCAGCGGCGCCGGCACTCCGGCCTACACCGCCGCCGCGGCCAGCGCCAAGCTGACCGCCACCGAAAACGCGCAAAAGGTCATCGACATGGCACTGCAAATGTTCGGCGGGCGCGGTGTGCAGGTGGGCAACGTGGTCGAGCACCTGTACCGCGACATCCGCTCGCTGCGCATCTACGAAGGTGCGAGCGAGGTGCAGCTGCTGATCCTGGGCAAACACGCCTTGAAAGCCTGACAAGGAAACGCTCATGACCCAGCACCCATCCGCCCAGATCGATCGATTCGTGCACGACCGTCTTCCCCCGCCGGACCAATGGCCGGATCTGCGTTACGACCTGCCTGAACTGCAGGCCCTGCCGGCGCAGCTCAACGCGGTGCAATGGCTGTTCGACCGGGCGATGGCCAACGGCCATGCCGAGAGACCCTTCCTGCGCAGCGACGAGCGCACACTGACCTACGCCCAGGCTCGCGCTGAAGTCAACCGCATCGCCCAGGTGCTGCTCGGCATGGGCCTGCAGCCCGGCAACCGGGTGCTGCTGCGCGGCGGCAACTCGGTGGCCATGGCGCTGGCCTGGCTGGCGGTGGTGCAGAGCGGGCTGATCGCGGTGGCCACCATGCCGCTGCTGCGCGCCACCGAACTCAAGGCCATCATCGACAAGGCCCGGCCGTCGGCCGCTCTGTGTGACGTGAAGCTGCAGGACGAGCTCAAGGCCGCACTGGCGCAGAGCCCGGACACCGCCACCCTGCCGCTGCGCCTGTTCAACACCGGCGACGCCGCGGTGGTCCTGCCAGACTCCCTGGAAGCTCTGGCCCGCCACGCCAGCGGCGCCATCACCCCCTGCCCCACCGGCGCCGACGACATTGCGCTGCTGGCCTTCACTTCCGGCACCACCGGCAGCCCGAAGGCCGCCGTGCACACCCACCGCGACGTCATCGCGTCCTGCGAGACCTGGCCCCGCCACGTGTTGGGCGCCACCGCCGACGACATCGTCATGGGATCACCGCCGCTGGCCTTCACCTTCGGCCTGGGAGGCCTGCTGGTGTTCCCCATGTGGGCAGGCGCCTCGGTCTACTTTCCCGGCATCCCCTATACGCCCGAGGCCATGGTGCGCCTCATCGGCCAGGTGGGCGCCACCATCTGCTACACCGCGCCCACCTTCTACCGCCAGATGGCACCGTATGCCAGGCAGCTGGGCATCGGTCGGCTGCGCATCAGTGTGAGCGCGGGTGAGGGTCTGCCCGACGCCACCCGACAGCTGTGGAAGGAGGCCAGCGGCATCGAGATGCTCGACGGCATCGGCGCCACCGAGATGTTCCACATCTTCATCTCGGCAGCACCCGAAGACGTCCGGCGCGGTGCCATCGGCAAAGTCGTGCCGGGCTACCAGGCGAAGATCGTGGGTGACGACGGCCAGGAACTGCCGCGTGGTCAGGTCGGCCGGCTGGCGGTCAAGGGGCCGACCGGCTGCAAATACCTGGACGACGCCCGCCAGGCCAACTACGTCCAGGATGGCTGGAACTTCCCCGGCGACGCCTTCCTGCAGGACGAGGACGGCTATTTCTTCTACCAGGCGCGCACCGACGACATGATCATCACCGCCGGCTACAACGTGGCCGGCCCGGAGGTGGAAGCCTGCCTGCTGCTGCACCCGGCGGTGGCCGAGTGTGGCGTGGTCGGCAAGCCCGACGACGAACGCGGCATGGTCATCCTGGCCTATGTGGTGCTCAAGCCTGGGCAGGCAGCCGATGCGGCGCAGGTCAAGGCCCTTCAGGACCACGTCAAGCACAACCTGGCTCCCTATAAGTACCCGCGCCAGGTGCTCTTCGTCGAGCGCCTGCCCCGCACCGAAACCGGCAAGCTGCAACGCTTCGCCCTGCGCCAGATGGCCAAGGACTCCGCATGAACATCCTGCAACCGCCCGGCTGGGCACAACCCAAAGGCTACGCCAACGGCGTGGCCGCACGCGGCACGCTGGTCTTTGTGGGTGGCCAGATCGGATGGAACGGCGCCCAGGTCTTCGAAAGTGACGACTTCATCGACCAGACGCGCCAGACCCTGATGAACATCCGCGCGGTGCTTGCCTGCGCCGGTGCGGGCCCTGAGCACATGGTGCGCATGACCTGGTACGTGATCGACCGCGACGAATACAACAACCGGCTGCGTGAACTGGGCACGGTTTACCGCGAGGTCATGGGCAAGCATTTCCCGGCCATGACCTGCATCGAGGTCGCCGGGCTGATGGAAGAACGGGCCAAGATCGAGATCGAGGTCACCGCCGTGCTGCCAGACGCCTGAGCGTCCCGCGACCGACCGTCAGCCGCCAGCTGCCAGCGGCGACTCGCGCAGCGCCCGGCGGCGCTCGGCATGGTCGGGCATGACACTGGCCACCACATCCCAGAACTGCGGGCTGTGGTCCATGTGGCGCAGGTGGCTCAGCTCGTGCACCACCACATAGTCGATCATGTCCAGGCTCAGGTGCACCAGCCGCCAGTTCAGCCGGATGGTGCCGTCGGCACTGGCGCTGCCCCATCGGGTACCTGCACTGGACAGACGCAGCACGCGCCATTGCACACCGACCAAGGGCGCAAAGTGCGCCAGGCGCTCCTCGAACACACGCCGCGCCTCGCGCATCAGCCAGGCATGGGCGGCATCCCGGATCTGTGCTTCACTGGCCGACACCGACAGGCCCAGGCGCAGGGTGAGAGCCTGCACCGAACCATCTTCCGACACCCCGGCTCCATCCAGCACGGCACCCGCCTGACGGAATCCATGTGTCGGATCCAGCCGCAGCAGCACCCGTCGCCCGAGCCAGTCAAACTGTGCCCCATCGGCCCAGACCGTGCGTGCCTGGGCCAGTTGCAGCGAGCGCTCACGCGCCCGCTGCAGCTTGTCCAGCACCCAGTCCGACTTGCTGTGCAAGAGGCTGTCCACTTCACCGACGGTTGTCCAGCGAGGTGCGCGCACACTCAAGCCTTCGTGGCTGACCGACAGCCCGATCGTTCGGCGCTTGCCCCGCTTGAACTCGTAGGCCACCTCACAACCTGCCAGCTGCACCCGCCGGTTGGCGCGCGGATGCTGCCAGACACCTGGCTGGAACACCACTTCCATGGGCTCAGCCGGCACCGGTGGCGTCGCGTCACGAGCTGGCCGAGGCGACGGCCCGGGTGCCGGCGCGTCGGCACCCGAAAGAAAATCCAGCGCCAGCTGCACGAAGCGCTGCATCGGCGCGGGTGTGGTCACCGATAGGCCTCCGGGTCCAGCCGCCGCATCTCGGCCTCGATCCAGGTCTCGACCTCACGCATCAGCTCGTCCGGCTCGCGACCCTGGCTGGGAATGGGTTTGCCAATCGAAAAATCCACCGTGCCAGGCCGCTTGATCAGCGCCTTGCGCGGCCAGCAGCGCCCCGAGGTCACCGCCACCGGGATCACCGGCGCCCCGGTGGCCACCGCCAGTCGCGTGCCACCGCTCTTGTAGGTGCCCTGCTGCCCTCGCGCAATACGGGTACCCTCAGGGAACATGATCACCCAGGTACCCTGGTCCAGCAGCCGCTGGCCCTGCGAGACCACCTTGTTGAAGGCCTGCGCGCGCTTGCTGCGATCAATGTGGATCATGTCCATGCGGGCCATGGCCCAGCCAAAAAACGGGACATAGAGCAGTTCCTTCTTGAACACGTACGCCAGCGGGTGCGGCATCAGCGTGGGCATGCAGAAGGTTTCCCAGGTGGACTGGTGCTTGACCAGCAGGATGGCCGGATCGGTGCTGCCCACAGGCAGGTTTTCGTAGCCGGTGATGCGGTTTCGGATGCCCAGGATGATCTCGCCACTGCGCACCGCCACGCGCAGCCAGCCGACGCACATCCAGTAGATCTTCGTGCTGCTCAGGAACGGCGCGGCCACCAGCACCGCCAGGGCCCAGGGAATGACCGTGACCACCATGAACAGCATGTGAAGCAGGGATCGGAGCAGGTTCATGGTGACAGACGGTGAAACAGCAACAGGAATGGGCAAGCCGGCATGGCGGCAGGTTCGGCGGCGGTAATCAGGACTCGCTGGCCGGAGCCGTTGCGGCCTCCAGCTGCCGCTCGTCCTGGGCCAGCAACCAATCGACAAAGCCGGACAGATCCTCGTGCAGGCGCGTGCCCGGCGGCAACTCGGGCAGCAGCGTGGCCAGGTCGGCATCGGCAGCCTGCCCGACGCGACCGCGCAGGTGCTCGGACTTGCCGGTCAGCAGCAGGTGGGTCGGGCAACCGGCGGCCGCCGCGGCCTGAACATGCCGCAGTGCATTGCCGGCGGCCGGCATCGCCTCCAGCGGCAGACCGAAGCGCTCGCCGATCTGTTGGAAGAGGCCTGGCTCCGGCTTGCGACAGCCGCACGCATCTTCCGGTGCATGCGGACAGAAGAACACCGCCTCGACCCGGGCACCCGCCGCCGCCAGCTGCCTGTGCATCTTGGCGTGGATGGCATTGAGCGAGGCCATGTCGAACATGCCACGACCCAGACCGCTCTGGTTGGTGGCCAGCACCACCCGCCAGCCACCCTGATTCAGACGCGCCACCGCCTCCAGCGCACCAGGCAGCGCCTCCCACTCTTCGGGCGAGGCCACATAGTCCTCGCGGCTGCGGTTGAGCGTGCCGTCGCGGTCAAGAATGAGCAGTTTCATGCGGTGCTCCCGTGGTGGTTGCGAAGCGGCCGAGCGCGGGGGCCAGGACCTGCCGCCGGGCCACCCCAAGGCAGGTCAGCCCCCTCGGGGGGCAGCGACCCGCGCAGCGGCGGAGCGTGGGGGCAGCAGGACCGCAGCGCAGGGCCGCCCCAAGCAAGGTCAGCCCCCTCGGGGGGCAGCGACCCGCGAAGCGGCGGAGCGTGGGGGTGTTCATGTGGCAAGACGCGACAGGTCCGCAACGCGGTTCATCGCGTCGTGCAGCGACTTGAGCAACCCCAGGCGGCTGGCCTTGAGCGCGGGGTCATCGGCGTTCACCATCACGCCGTCGAAAAAGGCGTCCACCGGTGTGCGCAGCGCAGCCAGCGCCTGCAGGCTGGCGGTGTGATCGCCCGCCTGGAACTTCGCGTTGGCATCGGGCACGGCCGACTGCATCGCAGCGTAGAGGTCTTTTTCGGCCACCTCGACGAACAGCGCCGGATCGACCGGCGCGCCCTCGCCTTCGGACTTCTTGAGGATGTTGCCAATGCGCTTGTTGGCGGCTGCCAGCGCCGGTGCCTCGGGCAGGGCCGCAAAGGCACGCACCGCCTGCAGGCGCTGGGCCACCTCGGCCAGCCGTTGCGGGCGCAGCGCCAGCACGGCATCCACTTCCTGGGCACTGAAGCCCTGCTCGCGCAAGCTGCCGGCCAGACGCTCAAAAATGAAGTCCGTCAGGGCAACGCTTGCGTCGGTGATCTTGTCACCGAAAGCCGGCGCTGCACCGGCCACCAATGCTGCCAGGTCCAGCGGCAGGTCTTTCTCAACCAGCATGCGGATCACGCCCAGCGCATGACGCCGCAATGCAAACGGGTCCTTGTCGCCGGTTGGCAGGTTGCCGATGCCGAACATGCCCACCAGGGTCTCCAGCTTGTCGGCCAGCGCCACCACCACACCGGTCGGGGTGCGCGGCAGATCGTCACCGGCAAAGCGCGGCTTGTAATGGTCCTCGATGGCAAAGGCAATGTCTTCGGACAGGCCGTCGTGGCGCGCGTAGTACCCACCCATGATGCCTTGCAGCTCAGGGAACTCGCCCACCATGTCGGTCAGCAGGTCGGTCTTGGCCAGGCGGGCTGCGGTGTCAGCGCTCTGGGCGAGCACATCGCCGCCGAGTTGCTGGCCAATAGCGCGGGCAATCGCGCGCACGCGTTCCACTCGCTCACCCTGCGTGCCCAGCTTGTTGTGATAGACGACTTTGTCGAGGCCTGCGACACGATCCTCAAGCCGCTTCTTCCGGTCCTGGTCAAAAAAGAACTTGGCGTCGGCCAGCCGCGGGCGCACCACGCGCTCGTTGCCGCCGGTCACGGCACTGGCATCATCGGGCCGGATGTTGCTGACCACCAGGAAGCGGTTTGTCAGCCGGCCCTGCGCGTCCAGCAGCGGGAAGTACTTCTGGTTGGCCTTCATGGTCAGGATCAGGCACTCCTGCGGCACATCCAGGAACTGCTTCTCGAATTCGCATACCAGCACGTTCGGTCGCTCGACCAGCGCGGTGACCTCGTCGAGCAGGGCCTCGTCCTCGATCGGCCGGCAGCCATCACCGACCTCGGCGGCACGCGCGGCCAGCTGGCGCTCGATTTCGGCACGGCGCTCGGCGAAGCTGGCGATCACCGCACCATCGTCACGCAGCGTCTGGGCATAGGCGTCGGCGTTGGTGATCTCCAGCACCGGCTTGCGCGCCTCGAAGCGGTGGCCCTGGGTGGTGCTGCCGGCCCGCAGGCCCAGCGCCCGCACTGGCACCACGGTTTCGCCGTGCAGCGCCACCAGACCGTGCGCCGGGCGCACGAAATGCACGCTGCTCCAGCCGGGCAGCTCGCAATCGCTTTCCAGCTGGTAGGTCATGACCTTGGGGATGGGCAACAACCGGATCGCCTCGTCCAGCGCCTTCTGCAGGCCCGCGTCCAGGGTGGCGCCCGTGACCAGGCTGTCCCAGAACAGGGCCTCGGCCTTGCCCTCGCCCTGGCGCTTCAGGGCAGCCAGCAGGGCTTGGGGGTCGGAGGTATCGGCGCCCAGCGACTGCAGCTTCTTGATCAGCGCGGGCGTGGGCAGGCCATCGGAGCCCAGGCCAACCGAGGCCGGCATGAGCTTTTGCTGCACCGCCTTGTCCTCGGCCTTGAGCCAGACGTGGCTGATGTGGGCTGCCAAGCGGCGTGGCGAGGCGTAGGGCGTCACGACCGAGTCGGCACCGGCCAGCCCCAGTGCACGCAACTGATCGGCCAGGGTGCCGGCAAAGGCCTCACCCAGCTTGCGCAGGGCCTTGGGCGGCAGTTCTTCGACAAAAAGCTCGACGAGCAGGTTCTTGGTGGTCATTCCGGGTGCTTCCTCAGGCGGCTTTTTTCTCGATCTGGGCCACCCACTGGCGCGGAGCCATCGGGAAACCCAGCCGCTCGCGGCTCTCGTAATAGGCCTGGGCCACGCTGCGTGCCAGGTTGCGGATGCGGCCGATGTAGGCGGCGCGTTCGGTCACCGAGATGGCGCCACGCGCGTCCAGCAGGTTGAATGTGTGCGCCGCCTTGAGCACCTGCTCGTAGGCCGGCAGCGCCAGCTGCTGCTCAATCAGGTATTTGGCCTGCTTCTCGTGGGCACCGAAGGCCGTGAACAGGAACTCGGCATCCGAATGCTCAAAGTTGTAGGTCGACTGCTCGACCTCGTTCTGGTGGAACACGTCGCCGTACTTCAGACCGGGCGCGTAGACCAGGTCGTAAACGTTGTCCACGCCCTGCAGGTACATGGCCAGCCGCTCCAGGCCGTAGGTGATCTCACCGGTGATGGGCTTGCAGTCGATTCCACCGACCTGCTGGAAGTAGGTGAACTGCGTGACCTCCATGCCGTTGAGCCACACTTCCCAACCCAGACCCCAGGCACCCAGCGTGGGGTTCTCCCAGTCATCCTCGACGAAGCGGATGTCGTTCTTCTTCAGGTCGAAACCCAGCGCCTGAAGCGAACCCAGGTACAGCTCCAGAATGTTGCTGGGCGCGGGCTTGAGCACCACCTGGTACTGGTAGTAGTGCTGCAGGCGGTTGGGGTTCTCGCCGTAGCGGCCGTCCTTGGGGCGGCGGCTGGGTTGCACATAGGCTGCCTTCCAGGGTTCGGGGCCGAGCGCGCGCAGGAAGGTGGCGGTGTGGCTGGTGCCAGCGCCGACCTCCATGTCGTAGGGCTGGAGCAGGGCGCAGCCCTGTTGGTCCCAGTAGGACTGCAGGGTCAGGATGATTTGCTGGAAGGTCAACATGCGAAAAGGCCGGCGGCAGGCCGGCCCGGTGGTGGGGTTCGGATGGCTTTGGCTGCACAGCCGGATGCAGCCCATGCCCGATTTTACGGGCCACCCGCACGCAGCACCTCGACCGGTCAGCGAGCGCGGCGGCGCGATCGCATCCGGCCCGACAGCACCACGGTCGCCACCACACCCATGCAGCCCATCCAAAGGGGCCACAGACCCCAGCGCGAAGCCCAGCGCGCGTAAGGGGTGAGCCCTTCGCGCCCTTGTACCTGCGCCTCCAGGCGACCCCGTGTCAGGCGGGGCAGCAGGTGGGTCACCTGCCCACGGTGGTCGATCGCGGCGGTGGCCCCGGTATTGGTGGCCCGCAGCATGGGGCGCCCCAGTTCCATGGCGCGCAGGCGGGAAATGTGCAGGTGCTGGTCGATGGCCACCGTGTCGCCGAACCAGCCGATGTTGCTCAGGTTGACCAGCACCGTAGGGGCCTGCGCAGCATCCGCGAAACCGGCCGCCAGCTCCTCGCCGAACAGGTCTTCGTAGCAGATGTTGGGCGCGATACGCTGGCCCGCGAACGCCCAGGGCGCCTGCGCCAGCGCGCCCCGGTCGAAGTCGCCCAGCGGAATGTTCATCAGGTCGGTGAACCAGCGGAACAGGGGCGGAATGAATTCGCCGAAGGGCACCAGGTGGTGCTTGTCGTAGCGGAAGAAGGGTGCACGCGCCAGGTCACCGCCATCACCCAGCGCACGTGCAGCGGCTGCCCGGTCGATGCCCCAGGCGGAATTGGTGTAACCTCGTTCGAAGCTGCCCAGGGGCAGCCCGATCAGGGCACCCACGGCCAGATCCCCTGCTGGCTGTTGTGCCATGGCGGTCAGCAAAGGACCCCAGAAGGGTTCACCGAGTTGCTGCGGCAACAGCGGCAAGGCAGTTTCGGGCGCCACCACCAGCTGGGGCGCTGCCTCATTGCGTTGCGCATGATCCAGCGCTTCGGCCAGCTGGGCCGGGTACCAGGCCAGCGCATCGGCGACCCCAGTCCCCGGCTCGAATTTCTCGTCCTGCGGCACATTGCCCTGCAACAGCCAGACGCGCAACATCCCGGCATCGCGCGTGTCCGCCAGTCCGAGCGCCAGCAGGCGCGGCGCCTGCGGCAGGCTGGCCAGCAGAGCACCCCACAGCAGCACAACGGCCAGGCCGTGGGCCACGGTGGCCAGCATGCCATCCCCGCCCCGGCGCCGGCGCCCGGCGCGACGCCGGTCCGGCGCCTGGACCCAGCGCTGCAACGCCCGGAACACCACGGTCAGCAAAGTGGCCGCTCCATAGGCCAGCACAGCCGCCACAAAGCCCATGCCATACACCCCGACCCACGGCGCCCAGGCGCCCAGCAAGTCCACCTGGGCGTAACCCGCCGCGCCCCAGGGAAAGCCGGTGAACCAGCGCCCGCGCGCCAGTTCGGCCAGTGTCCACAACGCGGCAAACAGCAGCGCCTGCAACCAGCGTGCACGCGGTGCCCACAGCCAGAGCCCGAAGGCCGCCAGTGCATAGAACAGCGCCAGCGCCGACGCCAGTGCCAGCACCGCCAGCGCTGCCAGCCAGGCCGGCAGCCCGCCATAGGTGTGCATGGAGATGAACAGCCACCAGAAACTGCCGGTCAGCCAGGCGGTGGCAAACAGGCCACCGCGCCAGGCGGCCTGGCCGGCCCGGTCGGACCATTGCAGGGCCAGCACCAGCACGGCCATGGCCACCAGCTGCCAGAGACCGGAGGCCTGCCCCGAGGCGGTTCCTGGCAACGTCCAGCCTGACCATGGCCAGGCCACCGAAGCAGCGTGCAATGCACCTGCCAGAAGACACAACAACGCCCAGATCCAGGCACCCACCCGGCCGTGGCGGCCGGGTGCGCGCCCGCTCATCGGCGAAAAAGTCGAAGGCGAATGCAGCGAGCCGAACAGGCTGCGCACCGATGGCTCCGCCCTGTCCCTGGCCATCGGTTCAGGGCTCGGTCGGTCGCGGCATGACCTTGAACCACTTGACCGCGCCGCCCTTGGTGTGCAGCACCACGAACTGCAGGGATTCGAGGTCGTGTGTCTCGCCGCGTTTGGGCACATGCCCCATGCTGTGAGCGATCAGGCCGCCGATGGTGTCGAAGTCGTCCTCCGGCAAGGCCAGACCGAAGGACTCGTTGATGCGTTCGATCGGCGTGTCGCCACTGACCCGCCAGGTGCTGTCGGCCAGGGCGAAGATGTCACCCTCGTCCTCGGCCACATCGAACTCGTCCTCGATTTCGCCGACGATCTCTTCCAGCACGTCCTCGATGGTGATCAGACCGGCCACCCGGCCGAACTCGTCGATCACGATCGCCAGGTGGTTGCGGTTGCCCCGGAACTCGCGCAGCAGGTCGTTCAGGCCCTTGCTTTCGGGCACGAAGGTGGCCGGGCGCAGCAGCGCCCGCAGGTTCAGCTCGGGGGCGCGCTGCAGCTTGAGCAGGTCCTTGGCCAGCAGGATACCGATGATGTTCTCACGCTCGCCGTCGTAAACCGGAAAACGCGAGTGCGCCGTGTCGATGACGATGTGCAACAGCTCGTCATAGGGGGCGTCGATGTTCAGCACGTCCATGCGGGGCGCCGCCACCATCACGTCGCCAGCGGTCATGTCGGCAATGCGGATCACACCCTCGAGCATGACGCGCGATTCGGCGTTGATGATCTCGTTGTCCTCGGCCTCGGCCAGGGTCTCGATCAGCTCATCTTTGGAATCCGGTCCGGGGTGCAGGAACTCGGCGAGTTTCTGGAGCAGACCACGTTTGTCGGGCTGCCGCAGGCTGCGCTGCGGCCCGCTACTGGGGGGGGAGTCGGCCACTGAGGGAGGGCGGTAGTTGCGTCAGGGGGCAAGGATAACCGAAGGGGTCCCCGCCGCGCAAAGGCACCGGGCTTCCCGGCCCGGTACAAAGCTTCAGAAACGCATGCGGCGCAGCACGTCCTGTGGCAACGACTGCAAGCCCGACAGCACGCGCCAGAACAGGCGGGCCTGGGCTTTGAGGTGGTAGTCGGTCAGGGCAACCTGCCGGTCGACGATCTCGCTGACCCGCGAATCGAAGTCGGCCGGGGGCAGCCGCAGATGCGCCTCGCTCTCGGGACCGTCCCGCTCGATGGTCGCACCGGCCTTGCGCGCGATGCGCAACATGGCGGTGTTTTCGCTCAGCGCGTGGATGAACAGCATCTGCACACCCTCGTTGCGGGCGTGCACCACGGCACGCTCGAACAGGCGGCTGCCATAACCGCGGCCCCGCGCGCTGCGCGCCACCGAGACACCGAACTCGGCGCAGCTGAGGCAACGCGGGTCGGCCGAAAATGCCAGGTGGGCCATGGCGATCAGCTCCAGCCGGCGGTTGAAGATGCCCAACAACTCATCGCGCTCGAGATTGAGCCGCTCGACATAGCGCCGGATCTGTTCGTCGGTGGCCGCGTAGCCAAAGCGCAGGTAGCGGTCCTGCTGCGGCAGGGAAAGAAGGTGGCGTGTGATCACCCGCGCATGGGAGCGGGAGAGCGAGCGGATCGGCACGGCAGCCTGGGCCTCGGCACGGCCAGGCTCATTGGCGGGGGCGGCTGCGGGTGGCTGCTCCAGTGCCTGAGCAGCGGGAGGTGCCGAACCCAGCCATTCGGCTTCTCGGTTCATCCGCCGAATATAAGGGTTAACCCTAGACCCGCAAGTGCCGGTGGTCACTCAGAGGGCCATCAAGGGCATGGACGGTGACAAATGTCCGCCACAAGGCCCCCGGGCGACCCTTCAGACCGGCAAGGCTGTGGTGCTCTTGACACGGTCCATCACGAAGCTGGTCTTGCAGTCCTGCACGCTGGGGTGTTTGAGCAGGGTCTCCATCATGAAACGCGAGTAGGCGGCCATATCGGCCACCACCAGCCGCAGCTGGTAGTCCATTTCGCCCGTCAGCGCCACACACTCGACCACCTCGTGCCAGCCCATCACGCTGGCCCGAAACACATCCATCGGGTTGCGTTTGCTGCCCTCGGCGTGCTTCTCCAGCCGCACGTTCACGTAAGCGGTCAGCCCCAGCCCCACCGCTTCCGGCCGCACCAGGGCGACATAACGGTCGATCACCGCCACCTCCTCCAGCCGGCGCACCCGCCTGAGCACCGCGCTGGCCGACAGCCCGACCTGCTCGGCGATCTGGTCGTAGGTGGCCCGGCCATCGGCCTGCAGTTTGCGCAGTATCTGCCTGTCGAGCTTGTCGAGTGCTTGCATCACTCATATTTTGCAGATTTTGTGCAAGTCGGACAAGCGGCGCGCCCCAAAACGCAGCAATCGTGACATCCTGCGCCGATACAGTGAGGCTTTCGCGCCAACCACCAGGAGACAGCCATGAATGCAGCATTGCCTGAGACCACCACAGCCAAAGACCCGAGCACCGCCGGGCCGCCCCCAGGTGCGAGCGCCCCCTCGGGGGGCAGCGACGTACGCGAAGCGACGAGCGTGGGGACCTGGTCAAACCCGATGGGGACCGACGGCTTCGAGTTCATCGAATACGCCGCACCTGACCCCGCCGCCATGGGCGCGCTGTTCGAAAACATGGGCTTCAAGGCCATCGCGAAACACCGCCACAAAAACGTGACGCTCTACCGCCAGGGCGAGATCAACTTCATCATCAACGCCGAGCCCGACAGCTTCGCCCAGCGCTTCGCACGCCTGCATGGCCCGAGCGTCTGCGCCATCGCCTTTCGCGTCAAGGACGCCAAGGCCGCCTACGAACGCGCCATTTCGCTCGGCGCCTGGGGCTATGCCAACGCCGCCGGCCCGGGCGAGCTGAACATCCCGGCCATCAAGGGCATCGGCGACTCCATCATCTATTTCATCGACAGGTGGCGCGGCAAGAACGGCGCGAAAGAGGGAGACATCGGCAACATCGGGTTTTATGACGTCGATTTCGAGCCCCTGCCCGGTGCCGAGCTCTATCCGGCCGGCCATGGCCTGACCTACATCGACCACCTCACGCACAACGTGCACCGTGGCCGCATGGCCGAATGGGCCGATTTCTATGAGCGCATCTTCAATTTCCGTGAGATCCGCTACTTCGACCTCGAAGGACAGCAGACGGGCATCAAGAGCAAGGCCATGACCAGCCCCTGCGGCAAGATCCGCATCCCGATCAACGAGGAAGGCAACGACAAGGCCGGCCAGATCCAGGAATACCTGGACCGCTACCACGGCGAGGGCATCCAGCACATCGCCCTGGGCTCGACCAATCTGTACGACACGGTCGATGCCCTTGAGCTCAGCGGCATCAAGCTGCTCAACACCAGCGAGACCTACTACGAGCTGCTGCCCAAGCGCATTCCCAACCACGGCGAAGATGTGGAGGCCCTCAAGCAGCGCAACATCCTGGTCGATGGCGTCCCCGGTGAACTGCTGCTGCAGATCTTCAGCGAGAACCAGCTGGGCCCCATCTTCTTCGAGTTCATCCAGCGCAAGGGCAACGACGGTTTCGGCGAAGGCAACTTCAAGGCGTTGTTCGAGACCATGGAGCTGGATCAGGTCCGCCGTGGCGTGCTGAAGGGTTGACATGGCCGTCGAACCTGTTGTCTACGGCGCCAGCGACCGCCCGCCGCGCGGCGACTATGCCCGCGCGCGCGACGACTACACCTGCGAGCAGGACTGGGCGGCCTACACCGCCGCCGACCACGACACCTACCGCCGGCTGTACGAGCGGCAGTCGGCGCTGCTGCCGGGGCTGGCGTGTGATGCCTTCATCCGCGCCCTGCCCTCGCTCGGGATCAAGGACCACATTCCTCGTTTCGAAGAGATCAATGCCCGCCTGCGCCCGGCCACCGGCTGGGAGATCGTGGCCGTGCCAGGCCTGATCCCCGAACGCCCCTTCTTCGAGCTGCTGGCCAACCGGCGCTTTCCGGTCACCGACTGGATGCGCAGTCCCGAGGAATTCGACTACATCGTCGAGCCGGACGTGTTCCACGACCTGTTCGGCCACGTGCCGCTGCTGTTCGACCCGGTGTTTGCCGATTACGTGCAACGCTACGGCGAAGGCGGGCTCAAGGCCCACGACCTGGGCGCCGGGGAACTGCTGTCGCGGCTGTACTGGTACACGATCGAGTTCGGCCTGATCCGCCAGAGCGACGGTCTGCGCGCCTACGGAGCGGGCATTCTGAGCTCGCCCGGTGAACTGCAGCACAGTGTGCGCACGCCGGGCGTGCAGCGCATCGCCCTGGATCTGCTGCGCTGCATGCGCACCCGCTACAAGATCGACGACTACCAGGCGACCTATTTCGTCATCGACAGCTTCGAACAGTTGTTCGAGATGACCGCACCCGACTTCACACCACTCTACGAGGCGGTACGGTCGGCCGGCGAGATCGCGGCAGGCGAACACATCGCCAGCGACTCGTCCATCACGGTGGAGTGAAAGGCCATGGCCACATGGGGCGTGGCGGCCAGGAAACGGTTGTCCGCCCCCTCCAGCGTGGCCGTTGAGGCCGGAAACACGATGTTGTCGGCACTCGAATACCAGCAAACGAATCGGGCATAGGTCTGCTGGGGTCGCTGTACACGCTCACGCTGTTGCAGGCCCGCCAACCACTCGCCCGCCATGCGCATCTGTCGCCCGTTGGGCAGGTGACTCAGATGTCCCAGCCAGGTTCCGTGGTGCGGTGAACCGATGGTGATCACCCGGGACACACGCTGCCCGTTCAACGGGCGCGCGGCCAGCCAGGCGCGCGCGGCCAGTCCGCCCATGCTGTGGCAGACCAGCACGGGCAGGGGCCCGCCCGCCCGTTCGGCACGGGCAACCGCGTCCTCGATCAGGGGCACATAGTGGTCGATGGAGCCGAACACCGGCTCCAGATTGACCGAAACATAGCCTTGCCCGCGGGCCCGCAGGCGCTGCATCCATGGCAGCCAGAACCCCCGGTTGCACACAAAACCATGCACCAGCACCACCACCGGCAAGGTGCCTGCTGCGGCACCAGTGGCCGTATCTGGCAGGCAGCGCCAGCGAAAAGGCTGCCGCCAGGCAAACACCAGGGGTGCCACCCTTGCCTCCTGCCACCAGGCAGAGATCAACTCCGAAACGCTGGCGCGGGGCGCCGGATCATCCCGGTGCAACAGCGCCACCAGCAAGAACTCCACCGCCAGCACAAGCATGTAGCCGAACAGAATCACCAGCGTCCCGCCCAGCACCCATCCCGCTCCCCTGTTCCAGAACACCAGGGCCCAGCCCAGGGCCAGGGCGGCAGCGGCCAGCACCAGCACCTGCTGCAGACGGGCCAGACGCGAGGTATTGGGCTTCATGGGGGGATGGCGGGCTCAGGCCTCTCGGGTGTCCTTGTCCAGCTTGGCCAGCAGCGCCCGGGCTTCCTTCTCGTGGACCTTGACTTCGTCGAGGTTGGCCACCAGGTCGGCCATCTGCTCTTCGAGCTGCCGCCGATGCTCAGCCAGCACCACCAGGAACTTGCGCAATTGCGGCCCGGTGTCGCGCGGGCTGTCGTACATCTCGATGATGTCTTTGGCTTCGGTCAGCGACAGCCCCAGACGCTTGGCGCGCAGGGTCAGTTTGAGGCGCGTGCGGTCTCGTGCGCTGTAGACGCGGTTGCGTCCGCCAGGTCCCTCGCGCTTCGGCTGCAAGAGGCCCATGTCTTCGTAGAAACGGATGGCACGCGTCGTCAGGTCGAACTCGCGCGCCAGGTCGCCAATGGTGTAGGTGGGCTGTGTGGCCATGTGGATGGTCAGGCGTGTCGGGTGGCGGACAGGCGAGGCCGACGGGCCTCCGTAGAATTCCTCCAACATTGACGTTTACGTTCACGTCAATGCCCGATGTTAACGGAAGGCCACCGGCATGACACCTGATCGCGATGCGCTTGAGCGCCGCCTGCACTACCCGCTGGGTGAACAGTTGCCCGGCACTGGGCAGGCGCTCGACGTCGCACCCGGCGTCAAGTGGGTGCGCATGGCCTTGCCGTTTGCCCTGGACCACATCAACCTCTGGCTGCTGCGCGACCAGGTTGACGACATCGACGGCTGGACCCTTGTCGACTGCTGCATCGCTCATGACAGCGCACGCGAGCAGTGGGAGCAGATCTTTGCCCGGGAGCTGGATGGCCTGCCGGTGCTGCGCGTGGTCGTGACCCACATGCACCCGGACCACATCGGACTGGCACAGTGGCTGTGCGAGCGCTGGCAGGCGCCCCTGTACATCAGCGCCACCGATTACCACATGGCCCGTCTGGGCTCACAAAGCACCACAGGCTTCGGCGGTGACTCGGCGGCCCGACACTTCGCCCGGCACGGGCTGAATGACCCCGAAAGCCAGCAACGCATCCGTGCCCGGTCGGCCTACTACCCGGGCCTGGTGCCCGGAGTACCCCCCACCTTCCGCCGTCTGCTGGACGGGACGGTGCTGCGGATCGGTGGTCATGACTGGCGCTGCATCGCCGGCTACGGCCATGCACCCGAACACATGGCCCTGTCCTGCGAGGCCCTGGGCGTGCTGATCAGCGGCGACATGGTGCTGCCGCGCATATCCACCAATGTGAGCGTCTACGACCAGGAGCCCGAGGCCGACGCGCTGTCCCTTTTCCTCTCGTCGCTGGAACGCTTCATGCCCCTGCCTGAGGGCACCCTGGTCCTGCCTTCCCACGGCAAGCCCTTCACCGGCCTTCACGAGCGCATCCGCCAGCTGCAGGATCACCATCAGGACCGGCTTGAGGAAGTGCTGCAGGCCTGCGGGCAACAGCCCTGTTCGGCCATGGACATCATTCCGGTGCTGTTCCCCCGTGTGCTGGACCTTCACCAGACCACCTTTGCCATGGGCGAGGCCATCGCCCACCTGCACCGCCTCTGGTACCTCGGGCAACTGCGACGCCAACACGGTACCGATGGTGTGCTCAGGTTCGCAGCCGTCACCTGAGCCACCGATTTCCGCCGCATGACACGTTGCTGTAGAGCAGCATGGCCTGCCTGATTTTGGTTCAACCGGACACTTCTCATTCGGGATACCTTGCCTGCGCTGCGGCGGTTCGCTGGCCCACCCACAAGATCGATCAGCCGAAGAAGGGAAAGGGTGTCTTTCGGATGCCCCCATGAATGGGCCCCGTTGGACCGGCAAGCGATTCAGGCCTGGGCTGAGCGGTTCAGGTCACCGCGCCAGCCGATCCGTGAAGCCGTGCCACAGGTCGTTCGCGACGGTGCCAAAGTGCTGCTGACGGGATCTACCTGCGAGTGTGGGTCGAGCAGTTCGGCCCAGGTCAACGTCAGCATCACGCCGGCATCACCGACGGTGCAGATCGGCGGGTGCAAGTACGACCGGCACCCGGACTGTCAGTACTTCATCCAGCGCTGCGCGAAGGCGCCTGCAAAGTCGGAACTGCACTCACTTGGCAGGCGTGCCGCAGGCGAATCCAGCGTGCGTCCGATGTCGACGCTGGAACAAAGCCATCGCTGACCTGATTTGCGCCTGGTGTCAGCCGCCCACGGCGTCACGCACACACTTGTTGACGTGGCTGTTGCGCGCGGCGCCGTGCAGCTTTCGTTCGGTGGCGCTCTCCTCGCAGCGGGCACGCGCGTCTTTTTCACACTTCGTGAGGAAAGAGGTCTTGGCCGCTCCGGACAGCTTGCGCTCGGACGCCGCCGCCGTGCAGGTCGAATCCTGCGCCAGAAGCGGCCCCGCAGCCATCCACAGGACAGCCAACACCGACACCATCGCCTTGTTCATGCGGTACTCCTAAGTCGAGAGCGCAGCCTCGCGATCCACGACCGCATTGAGGGCTCGGCGCCCTGGCAGTATGCACCATTCGAACTCTGGCACATCGGACGAACAAAAGACAAAGCCCGCCAAGGGGCGGGCTTTGATGCAGGTCTGGTATTCCTGCTGGTTTGGTTGCGGAGGCAAGATTTGAACTTGCGACCTTTGGGTTATGAGCCCAACGAGCTACCAGGCTGCTCCACTCCGCGTCAAGCCTTAAATTATATCACGCTTTGTCAGCGCCTTCAGCAGCCGAAGCATCTTCAGCGCGATCCACCAGTTCGACCAGGGCCATGGGGGCATTGTCACCCACACGGAAACCCATCTTCAGGATGCGGGTGTAACCACCGGGGCGTGCCTTGAAGCGCGGGCCCAGTTCGTTGAACAGTTTCACCACCACATCGCGGTCGCGCAGGCGGTCGAATGCCAGACGGCGGTTGGCCACGGTGGGCACTTTGGCCAGGGTGATCATGGGCTCGACCACGCGGCGCAGCTCCTTGGCCTTAGGCAGGGTGGTCTTGATGACTTCGTGCGTCAGCAGCGAATTCATCATGTTGCGCAGCATCGCCTGGCGGTGCTCGCTGGTGCGGTTGAGTTTGCGAAGTCCGTGTCCGTGACGCATGGTGATGTCCTTTCAGTGTTTTGCCCCCAGCCGTATCAGGTACTGGGAGGGGTCGTCAGACTGTTGACGGGGATCGGTGGGTCAGTGCTTGTCCAGCCCGGCGGGCGGCCAGTTTTCCAGCTTCATGCCCAGGGTCAGGCCGCGTGAGGCCAGCACTTCCTTGATTTCGTTGAGCGACTTGCGACCCAGGTTGGGGGTCTTGAGCAGCTCGTTCTCGGTGCGCTGGATCAGGTCACCGATGTAGTAGATGTTCTCTGCCTTGAGGCAGTTGGCCGAGCGAACGGTCAACTCCAGCTCGTCCACAGGACGCAGCAGGATCGGGTCGAACTGTTGCTGGCGCGAAGACTGCGGCTTGTCGAAATCGACCATATCCACGCCTTCGAGCTGCGCGAAGACCGCCAGCTGCTCGACGAGGATCTTGGCCGAAGCGCGCACGGCCTCTTCAGGGCCGATCGAGCCGTTGGTCTCGATCTCCAGAACCAGCTTGTCCAGGTCGGTGCGCTGTTCGACACGGGCGCTCTCGACCGTGTAGCTCACGCGCTTGACCGGCGAGAACGAGGCGTCAAGGATGATGCGTCCGATCGAACGCGACTGGTCGTCGTTGCGACGCAGCGTGCCCGGCACATAGCCACGGCCCTTTTCCACCTTGATCTGCATGTCCAGCTTGGCGCCAGCCGACAGAGTGGCAATCACGTGCTCGGGGTTGACGATCTCGACGTCGTGGGGCGTCTGGATGTCTGCTGCGGTGACCACGCCTTCGCCGTCCTTGCGCAGGCTCAAGGTCACTTCGTCGCGGTTGTGAAGCTTGAAAACCACACCCTTGAGGTTCAGCAGCAGGTTGACCACGTCTTCCTGAACACCATCGATCGAGGAGTACTCATGCACCACACCGGCGATGGTCACCTCGGTCGGGGCATGACCGACCATGGAGGACAGCAGGACCCGGCGCAGGGCGTTGCCCAGGGTGTGGCCATAACCACGCTCGAACGGCTCAAGGGTGACCTTGGCACGGTTGGCCGAGACTTGCTCGACATTGATGGTCTTGGGCTTCAGCAGATTGTTCAGCATTCAAACTTCCTTCAGTTCCCTCGGCTCGTTACACCGATAAGGCAGACGGAGCATGGCCCGGCCCCCACCGCGTTGGCAGGCGCCGGGAACGGAATTAACGCGAATAGAGTTCGACGATCAGCGACTCGTTGATGTCCGAGCCGAACTCGTCACGGTCGGGGGTCTTCTTGAAGACACCCTCTGCCTTGTCGGTCGACACTTCGACCCAGGCGGGGAAACCGATCTGCTTGGCCAGTTCCATGGCCTCGATGACGCGGGCCTGCTTCTTGGACTTCTCGCGCACGGCAACCACATCCCCGGCCTTCACGGCGTAGGACGGGATGTTGACCGACTGGCCATTGACGGTGATGGCCTTGTGGGAAACCATCTGGCGGGCTTCGGCGCGCGTGGAGGCAAAGCCCATCCGGAACACGACGTTGTCCAGGCGCGACTCCAGCAAGAACAGCAGATTGGCACCGGTGTTGCCACGGCGACGATCGGCTTCGGCGAAGTAGCGGCGGAACTGGCGCTCCAGCACGCCGTAGGTGCGCTTGACCTTCTGCTTCTCGCGCAGCTGCAGACCGAAGTCGGAGGTGCGCTGACCGGAGGTGCGGCCGTGCTGACCGGGCTTGGAATCGAATTTGGCCTTGTCGCTGATCGAGCGGCGGGCGCTCTTGAGCAGCAGGTCGGAGCCTTCACGGCGGGAAAGTTTGGCCTTGGGGCCGAGGTAACGTGCCACGTTGATGTCCTTTTGGTAACTACCGCAACCGGCACCGGCATGGTGTCATTGCGGGAGCCGACCCGGATGGCAGGTCGGCGGTGGGCTTAAAACACACAATGCCACCGCAGCACGCCGCGGTGGCAAACAGGAAAAAGCTTTTGATTATACCGCGAAACGCGGCACAAGCATCAGATGCGGCGACGCTTCTGCGGGCGGCAGCCGTTGTGGGGAACCGGGGTCACGTCCGAGATGGAGGTGATGCGGATTCCCAAGGCGCCCAAGGCGCGGACCGAGGATTCGCGGCCGGGGCCAGGACCCTTGATTTCGACGTCGAGGTTCTTGATGCCCTGCTCGATCGCAGCACGACCCGCCACCTCGGAAGCAACCTGGGCGGCAAAGGGAGTCGACTTGCGAGAGCCCTTGAAACCCTGGCCACCGGAAGAGGCCCACGACAGGGCATTACCCTGACGGTCGGTGATCGTGATGATGGTGTTGTTGAACGACGCGTGCACGTGGGCAATGCCGTCGGCAATGTTCTTGCGGACTTTCTTGCGAACGCGGGCGGCGGCGCTGCTGGATTGTTGCTTGGCCATGGGCTTCCTTCTAACCGATTATTTCTTCAGCGACTGGGCGGCCTTGCGCGGACCCTTGCGGGTGCGGGCGTTGGTCTTGGTGCGCTGACCCCGAAGCGGCAGGCCACGACGGTGGCGGAAACCGCGGTAGCACCCGATGTCCATCAGACGCTTGATGTTCATCGTGGTCTCGCGGCGCAGGTCACCCTCGATGGTGTACGCGCCGACCTGGTCACGCACCTTCTCGAGCTCCGCGTCGCTCAGGTCCTTGATCTTCTTGCTGTAGTCGATACCACAGGCTTCGCAGATCTTGCGAGCGCGGGTACGACCGATACCGAAGATGGCCGTCAGACCGATCTCGGCGTGTTTGTGCGGCGGAATGTTGATGCCTGCAATACGAGCCATGTTTTACCTCTGAACCAGTCGATCAGCCTTGACGCTGCTTGTGACGCGGATCGGTGCAGATAACCCGCACGATGCCGTGACGCTTGATGATTTTACAGTTGCGGCACATTTTCTTGACCGAAGCTGAAACTCTCATAGTTTTCTCCTAAGTATTCCAATTGCTCTCGATTACCGTCTTCTCTTCACTTCGACCGGAACACGATCCGGGCCCTGCTCAGGTCATATGGCGTAAGCTCGACCTTGACCTTGTCGCCTGGCAGGATGCGTATGTAGTGCATGCGCATCTTGCCGGATATGTGGCCGAGGACCACGTGCCCGTTTTCGAGCTTGACCCTGAAAGTTGCGTTGGGCAGGTTTTCAATCACCTCCCCTTGCATCTCGATCACGTCATCCTTGGCCATGGCGAACTCAGGTGCCGGGTGAAGTCTTGAAGTTGGCTTTCTTGAGCAGTGATTCGTACTGCTGTGACATCAGATAGTTTTGCACCTGGGTCATGAAGTCCATCGTGACCACCACAATGATCAGCAGCGAGGTGCCACCGAAATAGAAGGGCACGTTGTACCGCAGGATCAGGAACTCGGGGAGCAGACAGACTGCGGTGATGTAGATGGCACCGGCCATCGTCAGTCGCAGCAGGATCTTGTCGATGTAGCGGGCGGTCTGGTCTCCAGGGCGGATACCCGGAATGAAGGCACCACTCTTCTTCAGGTTGTCTGCCGTTTCCCGGCTGTTGAAGACCAGCGCGGTGTAGAAGAAGCAGAAGAAGATGATGGCCGCAGCGTACAGGGTGACGTAGATCGGCTGTCCGGGTGAGAGTGCGGAGGCCAGGTCGCGGAGCCAGCGGGTGGAGTCCCCGGTGCTGACCCAGCTGACCAGCGTGGTCGGCAGCAGGATGATGCTGGAAGCGAAGATGGGTGGAATCACGCCAGCCATGTTGAGCTTAAGCGGCAGGTGTGACGACTGGCCGCCGTACACCTTGTTGCCCACCTGCCGACGCGCATAGTTCACCAGGATCTTGCGTTGACCGCGCTCGACGAACACCACGAAGTAGGTCACCAGCACCACCAGGGCGATGATCAGCAGCGCCACCAGGATGTTCATGGCACCCGTGCGCACCAGCTCCAGCGTGCCGCCGATTGCACTGGGCAGACCGGAAACGATACTGGCGAAGATGATCAGCGAGATGCCGTTGCCCAGACCCCGCTCGGTGATCTGCTCACCCAGCCACATAAGGAACATGGTACCGGCCACCAGGCTCACCACCGCAGTCACACGGAAGGCCAGACCCGGATCGATCACCAGGCCAGGCGACCCTTCGAGCCCGATGGCAATCGCCAGCGACTGGAAGATGGCCAGCACCAGCGTGCCGTAACGGGTGTACTGGGTGATCTTGCGGCGACCTGCCTCGCCCTCCTTCTTCAGCTGTTCGAACGTGGGCACCACGTACGTCATCAGCTGCATGATGATGGAGGCCGAAATGTAGGGCATGATGCCCAGGGTGAACACAGCGAAGCGCGAAAGCGAGCCGCCCGAGAACATGTTCAGCAGGCCGAGCATGCCGCCCTGCTGTTCGTTCATCATCCGCGCCAGGAATTCGGGATCGATACCCGGCACGGGGATGTGCGACCCGATGCGGTAGACCACCAGGGCCAGCAACAGGAACACCAGCCGGCGACGGAGGTCGCCGAACTTGCCTGTCTTGGCCAGGGTAGAAGCTGCGGTTGCCACGAAGCTGTTCTTTCCGTGTGAGCCCTGGCCGATCAGGCCAGCGAACCGCCTGCGGCCTCGATGGCCTGCTTGGCGCCAGCGGTGGCAGCGATGCCTTTGAGCACCACGGCACGGGCCACTTCACCGGTCTTGATGACCTTGACGCGCTTGGCCAGCTGAGACACCAGACCTGCCTGCTTGAGCACCAGCAGGTCCACTTCGGCGTTCTGCAGGGCGTTCAGGTCGGCGAGGGTGATCTCGGCGTTGTACTGCAGCTTGGCCGATTTGAAGCCACGCTTGGGCAGGCGACGCTGCAGCGGCATCTGGCCGCCTTCGAAGCCCACCTTGTGGTAGCCGCCGGAGCGCGATTTCTGGCCCTTGTGGCCACGACCCGCGGTCTTGCCCAGGCCCGAACCGATGCCGCGGCCCACGCGACGCTTGGCGTGCTTGGCGCCGGCGCCGGGTTGAATGGTATTGAGTTCCATGTCTGTCTGTCCCTGCTTAGAGCACTTTGACCAGGTACGCGACCTTGTCGATCATGCCGCGCACGGCGGGCGTGTCCTGGAGTTCGCTGACACTGTTGAGCTTGCGCAGGCCCAGGCCGCGCACGGTGTCGCGGTGAGACTGCTTGGTACCGATGGTGCTGCGCACCAGCTGGACCTTGAGGGTGTTCTGCGTGGTCATGGTCGCTCCTGTCAGCCCAGGATCTCTTCGACCGACTTGCCGCGCTTGGCAGCGACGTCGGCGGGCGTGGTCGAATTTTTCAGTGCGTCCAGCGTGGCGCGCACCAGGTTGTAGGGGTTGCTCGAGCCATGGCTCTTGGCCACGACGTCGGTGATGCCCAGCACTTCAAAGACGGCACGCATCGGGCCGCCTGCAATGATGCCGGTACCCTTGGCCGCCGGCAGCATCATGACGTTGGAAGCGCCGTGCTCGCCATGCACTGCGTGGTGCAGCGAGCCGTTCTTGAGCGACACCTTGATCATGTTGCGGCGGGCCTGTTCCATGGCCTTCTGCACGGCCACGGGCACTTCACGAGCCTTGCCCTTGCCCATGCCGACGCGGCCATCGCCGTCACCGACCACGGTCAGCGCAGCGAAACCGAGGATGCGACCGCCCTTGACCACCTTGGTCACGCGGTTGATCGCGATCATCTTCTCGCGCAGGCCGTCGTCGTTCGCTTCGTTCTTTACGTTTGCCTGAAATTTAGCCATTTTGTGTATCCCGTCTGATCAGAACTGCAGGCCGGCTTCGCGGGCCGCGTCTGCCAGGGCCTTCACGCGGCCGTGGTAGGCAAAGCCCGAGCGGTCAAATGCGACCTTCTCGATCCCGGCTGCCTTGGCCTTCTCGGCGATGCGCTTGCCGATCAGGGCGGCTGCCGCGGTGTTGCCACCCTTGCCGGCACCACCCAGCTGGGCACGCACTTCGGCTTCGGCAGTCGATGCGCTGGCCAGCACACGGGAACCATCGTCGGAAATGACGTTGGCGTAGATGTGCAGGTTGGTACGGTTCACGGTCAGGCGCACGGCACCCTGCTGCGCAATGCGGATGCGCGTCTGGCGGGCCCGACGGAGACGTTGCTCTTTCTTCGTCATCATGATCCTGATCCTTACTTCTTCTTGGTTTCCTTGATCACGACCTTTTCATCCGCATAGCGGATGCCCTTGCCCTTGTAAGGCTCGGGGGGGCGCACAGCGCGCACCTCGGAAGCGATCTGGCCCACGCGCTGACGGTCAGCACCCTTGATGATGATTTCCGTCGGGGTCGGGGTCTCGACCTTGATGCCAGCCGGCATCTCGATGTCGACCGGGTGCGAGAAGCCCACGTTGAGGTTGAGCTTGGTACCCTGGGCCTGGGCCTTGTAACCCACACCGATCAGGCTCAGCTTCTTCTCGAAGCCCTTGCTCACTCCGTTGACCATGTTGTTCACCAGCTGACGCATGGTGCCGGTCATGGCGTCGGCTTCGCGCGACTCGTTGACAGGGCTGAACGACAGCGCAGCGCCGTTGTTCTCCACCTTGACCAGTGCGTTCTGTGCCAGCGCGAGGGCGCCCTGGGCACCCTTGACGTTGATGATGCCGTCCTTGACGGCCACCTCCACCCCGGCTGGGATGGTGACGGGCAGTTTTCCGATTCGTGACATGTTCAGTCGCTCCTTGCTGCCGGCATCAGGCCACGAAACACAGGACTTCGCCGCCGACACCGGTGGCGCGCGCCTTGCGATCGGTCATCACGCCACGCGGCGTGGTGACGATGGCCACGCCCAGGCCGTTCTGGACCTGGGGGATTTCGTTGCGGCCGCGGTAGACACGCAGGCCCGGGCGGCTGACGCGCTCGATGCGCTCGATGACCGGACGGCCAGCGTAGTACTTGAGGGCGATTTCCAGTTCGGTCTTGCCATTGGCGCTCTTGACCTGGAAACCGTCGATGTAGCCCTCGTCCTTGAGGACCTGGGCGATGGCTGCCTTGACCTTGGAGGCCGGCATCGTCACGCTGGCCTTCTCGACCATCTGCGCGTTGCGGATGCGGGTCAACATGTCGGCGATGGGATCACTCATGCTCATGTGGTGTTCTCCTGGGGCTTACCAGCTGGCTTTGGTGACGCCGGGGATCTCGCCGGCCATGGCCATTTCGCGCACCTTGGCGCGGGCCAGACCGAACTGGGTGAAGGTGCCGCGCGGACGACCCGTGATCTCGCAGCGGTTGCGCTGACGGGTCGGGTTGGCGTTGCGGGGCAGCTTCTGCAGTGCCAGACGGGCGGCGTCGCGGGCTTCTTCGCTCTGCTTGGCGTCGTTGGCGGTTGCCTTGAGCTCGGTGTATTTTTTGGCGAACTTGGCGGCGAGTTTCTCGCGCTTGAGTTCACGTTGGAGTAGTGCTTGTTTAGCCACGCGCCACCTCAGTTCTTGAACGGGAAACGGAAACCGGCCAGCAGTGCCTTGCACTCTTCGTCGCTCTTGGCGGTCGTCGTGATGCTGATGTTGAGGCCACGCAGGGCATCGACCTTGTCGTACTCGATCTCGGGGAAGATGATCTGTTCCTTGACACCGATGTTGTAGTTGCCACGGCCATCGAAGGACTTGCCCGAGATACCGCGGAAGTCGCGCACGCGCGGCAGGGCCACGGTGACGAAGCGGTCCAGGAATTCATACATGCGGGCGCCACGCAGGGTGACCATGCAGCCGATGGGCTGCTGCTCGCGGATCTTGAAGCCCGCAATGGCCTTCTTGGCCTTGGTCACCACCGGCTTCTGGCCGGCAATCTTGGTCAGGTCGCCGACGGCGTTGTCCATCACCTTCTTGTCGGCCACGGCCTCGCTCACACCCATGTTCAGGGTGATCTTGGTGATGCGGGGCACCTCCATGGGCGACTTGTAGCCGAACTTCTTGGTCAGCTCGGGAGCGACCTTGTCGCGGTAGATTTCTTGAAAGCGTGCCATGGTCATGCCACCTTGATTTCTTCGCCACTGGACTTGTAGACGCGCACTTTCTTGCCGTCGGCCAGCAGCTTGACGCCCACGCGGTCTGCCTTGCCCGTGGCGGCGTTGTAGATCGCCACGTTGGACTGGTGAATGGACATGGTCTTCTCAACGATGCCACCGGTCACCCCCTTCATGGGGTTGGGCTTGGCGTGCTTTTTGACGATGTTCACGCCTTCGACCACCAGGCGGCTTTCGTCTGCGCGCTGCAGAACCTTGCCACGCTTGCCTTTGTCGCGGCCGGCGATCACGATGACTTCGTCACCACTACGAATCTTGTTCATGATGATTCCTCAGAGAACCTCGGGTGCCAGGGACACGATCTTCATGAACTTCTCGGTACGCAACTCGCGCGTGACCGGGCCGAAGATGCGGGTGCCGATGGGCTCCAGCTTGGCATTGAGCAGCACGGCGGCATTGCCGTCGAACTTGATGAGAGCGCCATCGGGACGGCGAATGCCCTTGGCGGTGCGCACGACGACGGCACTGTAGACCTCGCCCTTCTTGACGCGACCACGGGGCGCAGCTTCCTTGATGGAGACCTTGATGATGTCGCCCACGCTGGCGTAACGGCGCTTGGAACCACCCAGCACCTTGATGCACATCACGGACTTGGCACCCGTGTTGTCAGCAACATCGAGTCGAGATTGCGTTTGGATCATTTGATTTAAGTCCCAACTTGAATCTTTCCAGCCACCATGGCCGGAAGCGATCAGTCTTGGGCCCGTCGTTGCTTCGGGCAGGGAGCCAGGCCAGCCGGGACATTGCACCCCGACAACACGGTCTTGGCATCCACCGCCACCGGCTTCGGTGGGCAGATAGGCCTCGCTTTTTCAAGCGAAGCCACAAATTATGGCACGAAGTAGGTCGATGGTCAAGCCGCCTGCAAGGCCGGATGGTCCTGGTGCGGCAGATAGCGGGTGCACAGGTCCAGGAACTCCGCCAGGCCAGGGGATGGACAGCCTTCATCGGTCAGGATGTCGGCCACCTCGGGCGCCATCCGGGCTGCAGCCCGGGCATCCAGAAACAGGGCCCGCCAGCGGCGTGCCAGCACGTCCTCGACGGTCATGGCCAGCTCGACCCGCACGGCGTGGCGCACCATGGCTTCGGTCAGCCCCATTCCGATTTCATGGTCGGCGCCCGGGCAGGCGAGCACCTGCGGCCATTCCGTGCCGTACAGGTGGGGGCCGGGAGGCTGGTATATCGGCACCGCTGGTTGATCGGGCGAAGGAGCCCCGACCAGGGCATGGTCTGCGGTCCAGCAGACGTTGCGCTCAGGCAACAAGCCGTGTTCGAAGCAGCGTCTGAGCACGTCATCGGCCATCGCCCGGTAGGTGGTCCATTTGCCGCCGGTGACCGTCACCAGGCCTCCGGGGTCTACCACGATGGTGTGCTCGCGCGAGATGACCTGGGTGGCTCCATTGCTGGACGGCGGGGCGACCAGCGGACGCAGGCCAACCCAGACGCTGCGGATGTCGTCCAGGGTGACCGGGCGCGCCAGCACGCGGGAGGCTTCGTCCATGATGAACCGCAGTTCTTCTTCGTATGGCTCGGGTTCGCGCGGAAGATCTTCGCGCGGGGTGTCGGTGGTGCCCAGGATCAGCTTGCCCAGCCATGGAACGGCAAACAGGACCCGTCCGTCCCGGGTCTTGGGCACCAGCAACGCGTGGTTTCCGGGCATGAAGTCCCGGTCGACCACGACATGAACCCCCTGGCTGGGCCTGACCATCCGGTCCGGCACCTGTTTCGCCGGAGCCGCGTGCCGACGCAGCTCGTCCACCCAGACGCCTGTGGCATTGACCACACAGCGCGCCCGGACCGCAAAGGATCGAGAAGTCAAGTGATCACTCACTTTGATCTCAAAAGTTGCCGAAGACCCATGGTCCTGCTGTACCCGCTCCACATCGTCCACCGCGATGTGGTTGAGTACGGTCGCCCCGGCCTGCTCTGCGGTCCGTGCGAGAGCCAGGGCCAGACGTGCATCGTCAAACTGGCCATCCCAGTACTGGACACCACCCTTGAGACCTCCGGCGGACACGCCCGGGAGCGCGTGCAGGGTGGCCTGGCGGCCGAGGAACTCGGTCGGACCCAGCCCGGCTTTGCCCGCCATCAGGTCATACAGCTTGAGCCCGAGCCCGTAGAAGGGCGTCTGCCACCACGCATAGGAGGGCATGACGAAAGGGAGTGGCTGTGCCAGGTGCGGCGCATTGCGCAACACGGTCGAGCGCTCGGCCAGCGCCTCCCGCACCAGGGCCACGTTGCCCTGGGCAAGGTACCGGACGCCTCCATGCAACAGTTTCGTCGAACGCGAAGAGGTGCCGCCGGCAAAGTCGTGCGATTCAAAAAGAATGACGGAAAAACCGCGCAGCGCCGCGTCCATGGCCACGCCGAGTCCGGTGGCACCGCCCCCGACGATGGCCAGGTCATAGACGGTGTCCCGGCTCAGGGATTGAAGCAGTTCTGCGCGTTTCATGAAATTTGAGGTGACCGCCCGCACCCGGTGGGTGCAGGCGGCGATTGCTACATGCCGTGGTCCGACCGCTCAGCGAACGCGTCCGGCCTTCCAGGCGTTGAGCAGCTGGTCGTAGGCGATGGTCTCGCCTTTGGGCTTCTCGTTGGCCAGCTTCTTCCAGGGAGCGGCCTTGTCGCTGAGGTACTTGTTGGGGTCACCCTTGGGATTGAGCTTGGGCGCGCAACGTTCCATGCCGGCGCGCTCAAGGCGGGCCATGACCTGATCCATCTGTTCGGCCAGATTGTCCATGGCTGCCTGGGGCGTCTTCTCGCCAGTGACCGCTTCGGCCACGTTCTGCCACCAGAGTTGGGCCAGACGGGGGTAGTCGGGCACGTTGGTGCCGGTGGGGGTCCAGGCCACACGCGCCGGGCTGCGGTAGAACTCGACCAGACCACCCAGCTTCGGTGCCATGTCGGTCATGGCCTTGGACTGGATGTCGGACTCGCGGATGGGTGTGAGGCCGACGATGGTCTTCTTCAGCGAGGTGGTCTTGGCGGTCACGAACTGGGCGTAGAGCCAGGCGGCGGCGGTGCGGTTTTCGTCGTGCTTGTCGAAGAAGGTCCAGCTGCCCACGTCCTGGTAGCCGTTTTGCATGCCCTGCTTCCAGTACGGGCCGTTCGGGCCGGGGGCCATGCGCCACTTGGGCGTGCCGTCGGCGTTGACCACGGGCAGGCCGGGCTTGGTCATGTCGGCGGTGAAGGCGGTATACCAGAAGATCTGCTGTGCGATCTGGCCCTGGGCGGGTACGGGACCGGCTTCGCCGAAGGTCATGCCGGTGGCCTCCTTGGGCGCGTACTTCTTCATCCAGTCGATGTACTTGGTGAGTGCGTACACGGCGGCCGGCGAGTTGGTGGCGCCGCCACGTGAGACGCTGGCCCCCTGCGGGTGGCAGCCGTCGGCCGAGGCACGGATGCCCCACTCGTCGACCGGCTTGCCGTTGGGAATGCCCACGTCGGCGGTACCGGCCATCGACAGCCAGGCGTCGGTGAATCGCCAGCCCAGCGACGGGTCTTTCTTGCCGTAGTCCATGTGACCATAAATGGGCTTGCCGTCGATGGTCTTGACGTCGTTGGTGAAGAACTCGGCGATGTCCTCGTAAGCGCTCCAGTTCAGCGGCACGCCCAGGTCGTAGCCGTACTTGGCCTTGAATTTGTCTTTCAGGTCTTTGCGCTCGAACAGGTCGGCGCGGAACCAGTAGAGGTTGGCGAACTGCTGGGTGGGCAGCTGGTAGAGCTTGCCGTCGGGACCGGTGGTGAAACTGGTGCCGATGAAGTCCTTGAGGTCCAGACCCGGGTTGGTCCACTCCTTGCCCTTGCCGGCCATGTAGTCGGTCAGGTTCATGATCTTGCCGTAGCGGTAGTGGGTACCGATCAGGTCGGAGTCGCTGATCCAGCCGTCGTAGATGGACTTGCCCGACTGCATCGAGGTCTGGAGCTTCTCGACCACGTCGCCTTCCTGGATCAGGTCGTGCTTGACCTTGATGCCGGTGATCTCTTCAAACGCCCTGGCCAGCGTCTTGCTCTCGTATTCATGGGTGGTGATGGTCTCGGACACCACCGAAATTTCGCGCACGCCCTTGGCCTTGAGTTTGGCTGCAGCGTCGATGAACCACTTCATCTCGGCCGCCTGCTGCTCCTTGGTCAGGGTGGAGGGCTGGAATTCGCTGTCGATCCAGCGCTTGGCGGCGGCCTCATCAGCCCAGGCCGCCTGGGACCCCAGGGCCAGCAGGGTTGCCAGCGCCAGGGCAGTGTGTCGCAATTTCATGTCGTCTCCTCTTTCGGTGTGCTTCCCCGGTGGTTCACATGGAATGGCTCGGCCCCGGGGAAGCGGGTGGGCCGAATTCACAAGTTGGAGTCAGACGGTGTCAGCCCTTGCGCATGAGCACCACCATCCAGACTGCCGCGATGCCGAAGGCAATCCAGATGCTGGGCTCCTGTTCGAGCGACAGCCACTCGGCGATCCAGCCTGCAAGACCGACAAACGCCAGGTGGATGTAGGCCGAACCGAGCAGGCCGATGAACAGTCGATCACCGCGGGTGGTGGACATGGGCAGAAAGCCCTTGCGCTCGATGGTGGGCGACTTGATTTCCCACACCGTCATGCCAATCAGCATGAGCACGATGCATGTAAAGAAAATGGCCACGGGAGTGGTCCAGACCATCCAGTCAAACATCACACCCTCCCCATGGCGAAGCCTTTGGCGATGTAGTGCCGCACGAACCAGATCACGATCGCGCCGGGCACGATGGTGAGCACGCCGGCGGCGGCGAGCGTGGCCCAGTCCATGCCGCTGGCGCTGACTGTTCGGGTCATGGTGGCGACGATCGGCTTGGCGTTCACGCTGGTCAGTGTGCGGGCCAGCAGCAGCTCCACCCAGCTGAACATGAAGCAGAAGAACGCCGCCACGCCCACACCGGCCTTGATCAGCGGCAGGAAGATGGTGAAGAAAAAGCGCGGGAAGCTGTAGCCGTCCACGTAGGCGGTTTCATCGATCTCTCGCGGGATGCCGCTCATAAAGCCTTCGAGGATCCACACCGCCAGCGGCACGTTGAACAGCAGGTGCGCCATGGCCACGGCAATGTGCGTGTCCATCAGTCCCATGGTGGTGTAGAGCTGGAAGAATGGCAGCAGGAACACGGCCGGCGGCGTCATGCGGTTGGTGAGCAGCCAGAAGAACACGTGCTTGTCGCCCAGGAAGCGGTAGCGCGAGAACGCATAGGCTGCCGGCAGCGCCACGGTGAGGGAGATCACCGTGTTGATGGCCACATAGATGAGGCTGTTGATGTAGCCGGAGTACCAGGACGGATCGGTGAAGATGGTCTGGTAGTTGGCCCAGGTGAACTCCTGCGGCCACAGGGTGAACGAGGACAGGATTTCCTGGTTGGTCTTGAAGCTCATGTTGACCATCCAGTAGATGGGCAGCAGGGCAAAGATCAGATAGGCGATAAGGAACAGCGTCCTCTTCTTGAAACGCCGCTCGTTCATTGGACCCCCTTCGCGCGTTCGCGCTGTCCCCCCACGGGGGAGCGGTTTTTCTTGAGGCGGCTCAGCGAAAAATCAACCATGAGATGCCTCCTTCTGGGTCGTGCCCAGGCTCTGCATCCAGTTGTAGAGCACGAAGCAGAACAGCAGGATGATGAAGAAATAGATGAGGGAGAAGGCCGCTGCGGGGCCGACGTCGAATTGGCCCACGGCCTTGGTGGTCAGGTACTGCGACAGGAAGGTGGTGGCACTGCCAGGGCCACCGCCGGTGAGCACGAAGGGCTCGGTGTAGATCATGAAGCTGTCCATGAAGCGCAGCAGCACCGCGATCATCAGCACGCCGCGCATCTTGGGCAGCTGGATGTAGCGGAACACGGCCCACTTGCTGGCACCGTCGATGCTGGCGGCCTGGTAGTAGGCGTCGGGAATGCTGCGCAGGCCGGCGTAGGCCAGCAGCGCCACCAGCGGCGTCCAATGCCACACATCCATGGCGAGCACGGTCCACCACGCGTGCGAAGCGTTGCCGGTGTAGCTGTAGTTGAAGCCCGCCTGCTGCAGGTAGTAGCCGAGCAGGCCGATGTCAGCGCGGCCGAAGATCTGCCAGATGGTGCCGACCACGTTCCACGGAATCAGCAGCGACAGGGCCACGATCACCAGCACGGCCGATGCCTTCCATCCCTGGGCCGGCATGGACAGCGCCAGCGCGATGCCAAGCGGAATCTCCACCAGCAGCACGGCGAGCGAGAACTGGATCTGGCGCCACAAGGCTCCGTGCAGGTCCTGGTCACGCATCACGGCGGCAAACCATTCGGTGCCGACGAAGATGCGGCGGTCAGGCGAGAGGATGTCCTGCACCGAGTAGTTGACCACCGTCATCAGCGGCAGGATGGCGGAGAACGCCACGCAGACGATGACGGGCAACACCAGGAACCAGGCTTTCTGGTTGACAGGCTTGGTGGTGGTGCTCATTTGACGAGGACCTCGTTCTGATAGAAGCAGGTGTGGTCGCCCAGCACCTGCAGGTGGACGGTGTCGCCGGGTTGCGGAGCGGCAGCTTCGGGCGACATCCGGGCTTTCAGGTTGAGGTCACCCAACTGGCAGGTGACCATGAGATAAGTGCCGATGTCCTGCACGCGCAGCACCTGTGCGGGCAAGGTGTCCGTCTTTCCCGTGGCGGACAGCACCAGGTATTCCGGGCGAATGCCCAGGGTCAGCGGCCCGGGTGGCAGCCGACGCTCGCCGCTCACATCGATTGACTGGTTCAGGATCTGAAGCTGGCCAGCCTCATGATGCGCAGGCAGGAAGTTCATGCCGGGTGAACCGATGAAGTGCCCGACAAAGGTGTGCGCAGGCCGCTCGAACAACGCTTCGGCCGGACCCACCTGCACCGCACGGCCACGCGTCATCACCACCACCTCATCGGCAAAGGTCAGCGCCTCCACCTGGTCGTGCGTGACGTAGATGAGGGTCAGCTTGAGCTCGTGGTGGATCTGCTTGAGCTTGCGGCGCAGCTGCCACTTCAGGTGCGGGTCGATCACGGTCAGTGGTTCGTCGAACAGCACCGCCGACACGTCAGAGCGCACCAGGCCACGCCCGAGCGAGATCTTCTGCTTCTGGTCTGCGCTCAGCCCGGCGGCGCGCATGTCCAGCTGATGGCTCATTTCCAGCATTTCGGCGATGCGGCCCACGCGCTCCTGGATCTCCCTGGCCGGCACCTTGCGGTTCTTGAGCGGAAACGCCAGGTTCTCGGCCACGGTCATGGTGTCGTAGATGACCGGGAACTGGAACACCTGGGCAATGTTGCGCTGCTGCGGGCTGAGGCGGGTGACGTCGCGACCGTCGAACTTCACCGTGCCCTGCGAGGGTTGCAGCAGGCCCGACATGATGTTGAGCATGGTGGTCTTGCCGCAACCGGAAGGGCCGAGCAGCGCATAGGCACCGCCGTCCTCGAAGGTCATTGTCAGGGGCAGCAGGGCATAGTCTTCATCCCGCTGCGGGTTCGCCTTGTAGGCGTGCGCGAGGTCGAGTTCGATGCGGGCCATCAGGCGACCTTTCCGGGTCGTGCCGGAGCCCGCACCAGCGGGCCAGCGGCGTCAAAGACAAACAGGCTCTCGGGGTTCAGGTAAAGCGTGATCGGGTCGCCCAAGGGGCAGTCGTGCACGCCGGTGAGCTGGGCCACAAGTTCGCCCACGGCCGTGTGCACATGCACGAACGTGTCGGAACCGGCAATTTCGGCCAGTTCCACCCGGCCGGGCAAGGAAACATCGCCCGTGCGTGCCTGCACGCGCAAACCGCCGGCACGCACACCCAGGGTGAGTTTGCGCGGCGCACCGGAGGGCAAGGTCAGTGGCCACATCGCTCCACCGGCGAGCTGCACGCCCCCCTCCGCCACCTCGGCCTGCATCAGGTTCATCGGCGGGTCACTGAATGCGCGTGCCACGCGGATGCTCTGCGGCGCATGGAATACCTCGGCGGTGGGCCCGTATTGCAGCAGCTCCCCGGCATCCATGACCGCCGTGTAACCACCCAGCAGCAGGGCTTCGCCCGGCTCGGTGGTGGCGTAGACCACGGTGGAATCCCCACTGGCAAACAGCTGGGTGAGTTCCTCACGCAATTCTTCGCGCAGCTTGTAGTCCAGGTTCACCAGTGGCTCGTCGAGCAACATCAGGGGCGCCCGCTTGGCCAGGGCGCGCGCCAGGGCCACACGCTGCTGCTGGCCGCCAGACAGTTCGGCCGGCAGGCGATCCAGAAACATCTCGATGTGCAGGCGGGCTGCCAGCTCGCGAACCTTCTGGCCGGTATCGCGATCACCGCGCAAACGCATGGGCGAGGCGATGTTCTGCGCCACCGTCATGGATGGGTAGTTGACAAACTGCTGGTAGACCATGGCGACATTGCGCTGACGCACAGGCACACGGGTCACGTCGGCGCCATCCACCAGCACGCGGCCGGTGCTGGCCACGTCCAGGCCGGCCATGATGCGCATCAGGCTGGTCTTGCCGGCCTGCGTGGCGCCCAGCAGCACCGTCACGGCACCAGGCACCAGGTTGAGGCTTTGGGGGTAGAGGTGGACGGAAGGCCCAACGGTCTTGCCCACGTGCTCCAGAGAAAGCTGCATTCGAGTCCCAGGGTGAAGAATCGCACATACGAACCGCACTACCGTTTCGTTTGTGCGATTTTATTGTTCGTTTATGTTCTTTTTTATTCGGTATTTACCCTGAGTCTGGCTTTTTTGTTTTCCGTTATGTTCGACCTGTCCCGCTTTCCTTTTCACTCCAATGAACCTGAATCCGCGTCACACGCAGCTGCTTGAAGAGGTGCGCGCCCGGGGCCCCCAGACCATCGAGGCCCTGGCCGAACGTTTCGGAGTCACCCTGCAGACCGTGCGCCGAGATGTGCAGCGCCTGGCCGAGGCCGGCCTGCTGTCGCGCTTCCATGGCGGGGTTCGTCTGCCGGTATCCACCACCGAAAACATCGCCTACCGCCAGCGCCAGCGCATGTCCTCGGAGGCGAAAGTCCGCATCGCGCGGGCGGTGGCCCGGCGGGTGCCCAACGGCTGCTCGCTGATCATGAACATCGGCACCACCATCGAGGCCGTGGCCCACGAGTTGCGGCACCACCGCGGACTGAGGGTCATCACCAACAACCTGCACATTGCGTCCCTCATGAGCGGCCACCCGGATTGCGAGGTCATCGTGGCCGGCGGTCAGGTGCGCAGCGCAGACCAGGGCATCGTGGGTGAGGCCACAGTGGACTTCATGCGTCAGTTCAGGGTGGACATCGGACTGATCGGTATCAGCGGCATCGAGGCCGACGGCACGCTGCGCGACTTCGATTACCGTGAGGTGAAGGTGGCACGCACCATCGTCGAACAGTCGCGCGAGGTGTGGCTGGCGGCCGACCACAGCAAGTTCAACCGTCCAGCCATGGTGGAGCTGGCCCGGCTGGACGACATCGACGTGCTTTTCACCGACCTGCCCCCGTCACCCCCGTTCGATGAGCTCATGGCCCAGGGCCATGTGGAATGCGTGGTCTGTGGCGACGACCACGACGCCCCCTGACCACAACCGCCCCACCCATTCGAGACAAGAGATGACCTACCTGTTGGCCCTGGACCAGGGCACCTCCAGCTCCCGCAGCATCGTGTTCGACCGCCAGGGTCAGGTGGTGACCATGGCGCAGCGCGAATTTCCTCAGATCTACCCCCAGCCGGGCTGGGTGGAGCACAACCCGCAGGACCTGTGGCAGAGCCAGCTGGCCACGGCGCGCCAGGCCCTGAAGCAAGCCGGTCTGCAGGCCGGCCAGATCCACGCCGTGGGCATCACCAACCAGCGCGAGACCACGCTGGTGTGGAACCGCCAGTCCGGCGAGCCGGTGTACAACGCCATCGTCTGGCAGGACCGACGCGCCGAGGCCACCTGTGCGGCGCTGCGCGAGCGGGGCCTGACAGACACGGTGCTGCAGAAAACCGGTCTGCGGATCGACGCCTACTTCTCCGGCACCAAGTTGAAGTGGATCCTGGACCACGTGCCGGGCGCCCGTGCCCTGGCCGAACGCGGCGAACTGGCCTTCGGCACGGTGGACAGCTGGCTGATCTGGAAACTCACCGGTGGCACGCGCCACGTCACCGATGTCAGCAACGCCTCGCGCACCATGCTGTTCAACATTCACTCACGCCTGTGGGACGAGGATCTGCTGGCGGCGCTGGACATCCCGTCTGGCCTGATGCCCGAGGTACTGCCATCCAGTGCGCACTTCGGGCAATTGGACGCCGAATGGCTGGGGGCTCCTCTTGAGATTGCCGGGGTGGGTGGTGACCAGCAAAGTGCCCTGTTCGGTCAGGCCTGCTTCCATGCTGGCATGGCCAAGAACACCTATGGGACCGGCTGCTTCATGCTGATGCACACCGGCGAGCGTTTCCAGGTCAGCCAGAACGGCCTGATCACCACGGCCGCCGCCCAGCCACCAGGCAAGCCTCAATACGCGCTGGAGGGCAGCGTGTTCATCGGGGGCGCGGTGGTGCAATGGTTGCGCGATGGTTTGCGGGCCATCGAATCCAGCAGCGAAGTGCAGGCCCTGGCAGAAAGTGTGCCGGACGCCGGTGGCGTGGTGCTGGTACCCGCGTTCACCGGCCTGGGTGCACCCTATTGGCAACCCGAAGCGCGCGGCAGCATCACCGGCCTCACCCGGGGCACCACCATGGCCCACATTGCGCGTGCCGCGCTGGAAAGCATTGCGTTCCAGAGTGCCGCCCTGCTGGATGCGATGAGCCGAGACGCCGTGGCTGCCGGCGGCGTTCCGGTGAGCGAACTGCGGGTGGACGGCGGCGCCTGCGTGAACGACCTGCTGATGCAGTTCCAGGCCGATCTGCTGGGCATTCCAGTGGTGCGCCCGGCAGTGATCGAAACCACCGCGCTGGGTGCGGCCTACCTGGCGGGCCTGCATGCCGGCCTGTACGCCGGGCTCGACGAGCTGTCTCAGCAATGGAAGGCACAACGCACCTTCCACCCGACGCTCTCCCGCGAGCGCGCCGCCGAAAAAATGGCGCAATGGGAACGTGCGGTGCGTCAGACGGTGGCGATGTAGTCGTCCCGTGGGTTTTCTTCGGGTGACAATGACGAGATGAACACTTTCACCCATCCCACCATCACCTTCATCGGCGGCGGCAACATGGCCAGCGCCATTGTGGGCGGCCTCATTCGTCAGGGTCATCCCGTCAACGCACTGCAGGTCATCGAACCCTGGGACGAGCAGCGCGCCAAGCTGGCTCAACAGTTTCCTGGAGTCGCTGTGCTGCCCGCCGCTGGCCCGGCGCTTCACCCTGCTGACCTGGTGGTGTGGGCGGTCAAGCCGCAGACCTTCAAGGAGGCAGCCACCAGCAGCCAGCCCCATCTGGCAGGCGCGCTGCACCTGAGCGTCGCTGCCGGCATCACCACCGAAAGCATGGCGGCCTGGCTTCAGACCCAGCGCATCGTGCGCGCCATGCCCAACACCCCGGCCCTGGTGGGGTTGGGGATGAGCGGGCTGTTCGCCCGCGCAGGTGCCAGCGGGTCCGACCGTGCATTGGTCGAGCAGGTGATCAGAACCACAGGGGACCTGGTGTGGGTGGACAGGGAGCGCGACCTGGACGCCGTCACCGCCATTTCGGGTTCTGGCCCTGCCTATGTGTTCTATTTTCTGGAAACCATGCGCGACGCCGGGGCCCGCATGGGTTTGCCACCTGAGGTGGCGCTGAAGCTGGCCGTCGGCACGTTTCTGGGCGCGTCCACGCTGGCACAGCGCTCCGAAGATCCGCCACAGACGCTGCGCGAACGCGTGACGTCCAAGGGCGGCACCACCTATGCTGCCATCACGTCCATGGACGCCGCTGGCGTCAAGGGGAAGTTCGAGGAAGCCCTGTTTGCTGCGCAAAAGCGCGCGGAAGAGCTGGGACGCGAATTCGGCGGTTGAGTCAGACCGCAAGGCCCAGTGCCACCCCGACAAACACGGTGAAGCCCAGCCAGTGATTGAGGCGGAAGGCCTTGAAACAGCCCTCCCGGCTACGGTCCCTGATGAGGGTGAAATGCCAGACCACCTGGACCAGGGCCGCGATGAGCACGATGGCCCAGATCCAGGGGTTCACGGCACCCCACAGCACGGCCGTCCAGACCGCGAGATACACCAGATAGAACGCGGTGACCGCGGGCACATCGGCCTGGCCCAGCGTGATGGCCGAGGTCTTCATGCCGATCTTCAGGTCATCATCGCGGTCGACCATGGCGTACTCGGTGTCGTAGGCCAGCACCCAGAACAGATTGCCAACCATCAGAACCCAGGCCTGCCAGGGAACGCTGTCCCGGACGGCGGCCAGGAACCCGCCTTGCATCAGGCGGCCACTGTTGTGCAGCAGCTCCCAGGGAGCCCCACCCTGCACGGCGGCGTAGGCCATGGGAATGCCAAAACTGAAAGCCACTCCCAGCACCGCCTGGGGCATGGACACCACCCGCTTGGCAAACGGGTAAAGCAGCGTCACCAGCAGCGCCACAAATGACCAGGCCATGGTCACCAGATTGGTGGTGAGCACCAGCACAAAGGCGGCCACGGCCAGCACGGCACCCACGGCCAGTGCTTCGGCCACACCGATGCGGCCACTGGTGACCGGGCGCTGTGCAGTGCGCTTGACGTGTTGGTCAAAGTCCCGATCGGCCACGTCGTTGACGCAACAACCGGCGCTTCGCATCAGGATGGTCCCGAGCGTGAAGACCAGCAGCAGATGCCAGCCGGGAAAACCGTCCGCCGCCAGCCACAGGGCCGCCAGCGTGGGCCAGAGCAACAGCAGCCAGCCAGCCGGACGGTTCCAGCGGATCAGATCGAGGTACAGGGAGAGGCGTGAAGGCAAGATGCAGACCCCATGGCGTCGCCGCGGCGACCGTTCAGGAAAGGCGATGCACCCCAGGTAGCTCGCAGGCGTAGATGGCGTTGCGCAGTTCGGCAATGGCTTCATAGCGCGTGAAGCTGCGGCGCCAGGCGAGCACCACCCGACGGGTCGGCGGATCGCCTTCGAAGGGCAGGTAGCGCACAAAGGAGGAGTCGCCGAAATCGGGCACCACCTCGGTCGAACCGTCCAGCGCCGACGCCGGCACGGACAGGCGGGGCACCAGGGTCACGCCCATGCCGGCCGCCACCATGTGCTTGATGGTCTCAAGGGAAGACCCCTCGAAGCTCTTGCGGATGCCTTCGGCATCGTTGGAGAACCGGGCGAACTCGGGGCAAACCTCCAGCACATGGTCACGGAAGCAGTGGCCCGTCCCGAGCAGCAGCATGGTCTCGCGCTTGAGCTGATCGGCCGTGATGGTGGACTGGCTGGCCAGCGGATGGTGCACCGGCACGGCCGCCAGGAAGGGCTCGTCATAGAGGGGCGCAATCGCCAGGTTGGTGTCCGGAAACGGCTCGGCCAGGATCGCGCAGTCGATCTCGCCCAGGCGCAGCTGTTCCAGCAGCTTGGTGGTGAAGTTTTCCTGCAGCATCAGCGGCATCTGCGGCGTGCGCTCGATGACCTGGCGAACCAGATTGGGCAGCAGGTACGGACCAATGGTGTAGATGACGCCCAGCTTGAGCGGGCCGGCCAGCGGGTCCTTGCCCCGTTTGGCGATTTCCTTGATGGCGGCGGCCTGCTCCAGCACGGTTTGTGCCTGCCGGACGATTTCCTCACCCAGGGGCGTGACGGCAATCTCGCTGGCGTTGCGCTCGAAGATCTTGAGCTCCAGCTCCTCTTCCAGTTTCTTGATGGCCACCGACAGGGTGGGCTGGGAAACGAAACAGGCTTCGGCTGCCTTGCCAAAGTGCTTCTCGCGAGCCACCGCGACGATGTATTTCAGTTCGGTCAGCGTCATGGGCCTATTTTGCGCCAGATGCACCCGCAGACCAAAAGCAGCGCCGCATCGGATGCGGCCGTGTCTTCTATACTGACCGGATTCGCCGGGCGCAATGACCTGGCCGACCCCAGACAGGATTGACCATGAACCGACGCTTTTCGACGCTCATCTTCGCCTGTGCCACCAGCCTGCTGGTGGCCTGCGGCGGTGGAAGTGACAACAGCGACAACGACAGTGACAGCCCGAGCATTCCGGTGGACGTCACCGACCGCTATGAGGGCAGCTGGCTGACCGCCTGCCAGCAGGACTACGACGTCGGCGAAAACCCGGCCTACCCCGACGGCAAGTCGCAGCTCAGCGGCCTGGTCCTTCGCAAGCTCACCGCGACCACCATGAGCTTCAGCCTCACGACCAACGAATACGAGACGCCGGACTGCAGCGGCACCCGCGTGGCAGCCTTCTTCAGCCGCGGCGATCTGGTGTTCGACGGTGTCAAGACAGCCAACCGGCGCTCCGTCGACCGGGTCGAGTTCAGGGCCACGACCGGGGTCGATGGCACCATCCGGGACATCCTGTGGATCGACGGGAACTCGCTCTTCAGGGGCCTGATCGGTACCGAGAGCGCCGACGGCTACCCGTCCCAGCTCAACACCAGCCGCCCCTGGAGCCGCATCTGAGACTGACGCCACGATTGCCGGCGGGCATCAGGCCTTGAGGTATTCGGCCCGGGTGCCCAGCCAACGGGTCACATGTCGGGCGGCGGCCTCCGGATGGTGGCGCAGCATATCGGCAGCGGCTTGACGCGCCCACTCGAGCAGGTGGGTGTCGGTGGCCAGGTCGGCGAAGCGCAGCAGGGAAGCACCTGACTGCCGAGCACCCAGAAACTCCCCAGGCCCGCGGATCTCCAGATCCCGGCGCGCAATCTCGAAGCCGTCATTGGTCTCGGCCATGGCCTTCAGGCGCTCCCGCGCCGTCTCTCCCAGTCGGCCTCCTTCACTGGGAGCGTACATGAGTACACAGGCCGATGCAGCCGCGCCGCGGCCCACGCGCCCGCGCAGCTGGTGCAGCTGGGACAAGCCGAAGCGCTCGGCGTGCTCGATCACCATCAGGGAGGCGTTGGGCACGTCCACGCCCACCTCGATCACCGTGGTCGAGACCAGCACCCCCATTTGACCTCCACTGAACAAGGCCATCACGGCCTTCTTCTCGGCCACCGGCATGCGCGAGTGAAGCAGACCGACGATGACGCCAGGAAGCAGCCCGGAGAGCTCGGCATGGGTGGCGGTCGCATTGGACAGATCGATCGCCTCGCTCTCCTCGATCAGCGGACAGACCCAGTAGACCTGGCGGCCTTCGGCCACCTGTGCACGGATGCGCTCGATCACCTCGTGACGGCGACTGTCGGACACCACCTTGGTCACGATGGGCGTTCTGCCCGGCGGGAGCTCGTCGATGGTCGAGACGTCCAGGTCGGCGTAGTAGCTCATGGCCAACGTGCGCGGGATCGGCGTTGCGCTCATCATCAATAAATGAGGCTCCCCCCCGTCGCTTGCGCGCTGCGCGTCACCGCTCCGCCCCTCAACGGGCAAAGCCTGTGGCCCGGCAAAGCCGGTTCCACGGCTTTCTGGACTGAGCTCCCCCTCTTCAAAGGCCGAACCCATTTTGGAGCGCAGCGCCAGCCTCTGTGCAACGCCAAAGCGGTGCTGTTCGTCGATGATGGCCAGGGAAAGGTTCTTGAACTGCACCTGGTTCTGAATGACCGCGTGCGTGCCCACCACCAGCGCGGCCTCACCACTGGCGATGAGTGCCAGCATCTCGTTGCGCTGCTTCTTCTTCTGACTTCCGGTCAGCCAGGCGACACGTTTGCCCAGCGGTTCCAGCAGGGGCTCCAGCCAGCCGATGAGCTTGGCAAAGTGCTGCTCGGCCAGGATCTCGGTCGGCGCCATCAGCGCGCACTGCCAGCCGCTGTCGATGGCGATGGCGGCCGCCAGTGCGGCCACCACCGTCTTGCCCGAGCCCACGTCGCCCTGCAGCAGGCGGTGCATCGGAACCGAGCGTTGCAGGTCACGCGCGATTTCCTCGCCTACACGGCGCTGCGCCGCCGTCAAGGCGAACGGCAGTACGGCGAGCAACCGTTCGTGCAGGCCACCGGACAGGGGTTGGAGTGAGGGCGCGCGCAAGGCGTCGCGCTCAAGCTTGGCCTTCAACTGCGAGAGCTGCTGCGCCAGCAGTTCCTCCGCCTTGAGGCGCTGCCAGGCCGGGTGGCTGTGGTCTTCGAGCGAGGCCAGCGACACGTCGGGCCCCGGGTGGTGAAGGTACTCCAGCGCCTGGCGCAGCGACATGAGCGGCGCGCGAAGGCCGCGCAAGCTGTCCTGCAACGACGCCAGCACCGGCGCTGGCAAGGTCTCGCTCAGGTCGGCACGCCTGAGACCGCCCAGCACCGCCTTGCGCAGATAGGCTTGAGGCAGCTGGGCACTGCTCGGGTAGACCGGCGTCAGCGCCTCGGGCAACTGGCCCCCCGCCGCATGAAAGGCCGGGTGCATCATGGTCTTGCCCAGAAAGCCACCGCGCAACTCGCCTCGCACACGGACGCGGGCGCCCACCGCCAAGGTCTTCTGGTGGGAAGGGTAGAAGCTGAAGAAACGCAGGGTGCAGGTGTCGCTGCCATCGTCCAGGGTCACCAGCAGCTGGCGGCGCGGGCGGTGGGTGATCTCCTGCCGGGTGACGGTGCCCTCCACCTGCACCACCTCGCCGTCTCGCGCGTCGTTCAGGGTGACGATGCGGGTCTCGTCTTCGTAGCGCAGGGGCAGGTGCAGTGCCAGATCGATGTCGCGCACCAGGCCGAGCTTGTGCATGGCTCTTTGCGGTGCAGAAAGTTCTTTGCGAGGGGCTGCGGGTGGCGCTGCGGCAGGCATGGGAGAATTCTGCCTGTATTTCCATCCATACCCACTTGGAACGGGTCCCGTCCGGCCCTCAAGCAGCATGACTTCTACCGATACCTCCGCGGCGCGCAGCTTCACCGTCGCCGACTTCGATTTCACCCTCCCCGAATCGCTGATCGCCCAGCACCCGGCCGCCGAACGCAGCGCCTCGCGCCTGCTCGACGGCACCGGCGCGCAGCCGGTGGACCGCATCTTCCGAGAGCTGCCTGGCCTGCTGGAGCCGGGCGACCTGCTGGTGTTCAACGACACCGAGGTGGTCAAGGCGCGCCACTTTGGCGAGAAAGCCAGCGGCGGCAAGCTGGAGCTGCTGATCGAGCGGGTGCTGATGCCGCACGAAGCGCTGGACGGCTCCGGGCAGGAGGTCGTGGCCCACATCCGCGTGAGCAAGAAGCCCCAGCCGGGCGGCCTGCTGCACCTGGCCGGGGGGCTCAGGGGCGGCGGGTTCGACGCGGTGTTCCTGGGCCGCTGGCCCGATGAACAGGGCCAGCTGTTTCGCCTGCGGCTCGAAGGACCCGCCGGCGAAGACCCGTACACCCTGATGGCGCGCCACGGCCACGTGCCGCTGCCGCCCTACATCACGCATGGCGATGACGCCGAGGACGAGCGGCGCTACCAGACCGTGTTTGCCCGCGTGCCCGGTGCCGTGGCCGCACCGACCGCGGCGCTGCATTTCGACGAAGGCGTATTGGCGGCGCTGGACACGCGCGGCGTGCAGCGCGCCAGCGTGACGCTGCACGTGGGGGCGGGCACCTTCGCGCCCATGAAGACCGAGCGCATTGAAGAACACGTGATGCACCATGAGCGCTACGCGATACCTCCTGCGACCGTGCAGGCCATCGCCGACTGCCGCGCGCGGGGCGGTCGCGTGGTGGCCGTGGGTACAACCACCGTGCGCACGCTGGAGAGTTGGGCGCGCAACGGCGAACTGCACGGCGACACCGACATCTTCATCACACCGGGCTTCCAGTTCCAGGTGGTGGACGTGCTGATCACCAACTTCCACCTGCCCAAAAGCACGCTGATGATGCTGGTCAGCGCCTTCGCTGGGTACGAGCACGTGATGGCGCTGTACCGCCACGCGGTGGCGCAGCGTTACCGCTTCTTCAGCTACGGGGATGCGATGCTGCTGGCGCGCCGCAACGCCTGAGTTTCAGGCGCCCAGGTCGAGCAGCACCCGCCCACCCTCGACCTTCACCGGCCAGACCTTGATCGGTTTGGTGCAGGGGGCCAGCGTGGCGTCACCGGTGCGCAGGTCGAAGCGGCCCTGATGGAACGGACACTCGATTTCGTGGCCTTCCACGAAGCCATCACACAGCTTGGCGTTGCCGTGGGTGCAGAGGTTGTCGGTGGCAAACACCTCGCCATCCACCGAGAACAGGGCGATGTCGCGCCCGCCAGGCGCCACCGCAATGCCCGCACCTTCGAACAGATCGGCCTCGGCAGCCACGTCGGTCCAGTTGCTCATGGGTGCTGTCCTGTTCAGATGGGGTAGATGATGGAGTTCGGGATCATTTCGCTGTCGTAGACACAGAGACGTTGCGCGAACTTCAGCCCGTCGGGTGTACTTGCGACGATATCCAGATAGCGTCCGACGTTGAACACCGTGCTGGGGCCGTCGAGCTTGGTGCGGAACACCGCGTAGTTGGCCTCGCAGTGCAGTCGGCCCTGCACGTCGATCTGCCGGACCACCGGCGCGCCCACCACGTGGCGCTGGTAATACGGGTCGTGGAACAGGGTTTCCTTGATGCCGTAGACCCGGTCGCGCAGCATGGCCTGGCTGTCGAAGGCCAGGGTCGAGAGCGGGAATCCTCGCTCGTGGTTCTCGCGCGGCTGCAGCTTGTAGATGCAGTCCGTCGTGAAAAAGGTCGGCCACAGGTCCCAGTCGCCACTGTCTACAGCCAAGGCGTAGTCGCTGTAGAGCGTCTGCAGGGCCTGGAAAGTCTCGAAGTCGAGCGCGCTCATGCGGCACCACCTTCAGGTGCATCAGGCGCTTCCATCACTTTGCGCCAGTACGCGTACATGCCACGGATCAGTGTCTCGGTCACCATGTGGTCGGTCTCGCCGACCTCGCTCCCGCCCAACTCGGCGAGGGCGCGGTGCTGGGGCTTGCTGTCGAAGGCCTGTTGCGAGAACTCGATCACCTCGCCGTCGTCGGCGCTCACGAAGCCCGCCGGCCCGAACAGGTTGGCCTGACGCAGGCGGCGCTGCGTCATCTCGGGCGTGTCGTCCTCGAAGCCGAAGTGCGTCCACACGAAGTCGAAGGCACCGTGGCCGTCGGGCTGGATGTGGCGCGTGCTCACGCTGTTGACCTGCTGCTGGAAGATCACGCTGGGAAACAGCGTGGTCATGACGGCCGTGGGAACCTGAACCCCCACACTTGGCACTGCGTGTCCTTCGCCACCCCCCGAGGGGGCGCCCGGCGGAGCCGGCTCTTGCACTCTCATCTGCCACCAGGCTTCGGGCACGATGTCCAGGAATCGCGGGTCTTCCAGCTGCATGCTCTCCTTGAAGCTCGACACCTGGGTCACCTGCGCCGCCTGGCCGCTGGCCTGGCCCGTGCTGCCGCGGGTGGACACCATGGCCGCATGGCGGTGGTGCGCATCCATGCGCAGCTCGCTCTTGTTGTCGGCCCGCCAAAGGCCGAAGGTGACGAACCATGTGTGCAGCAGGCCGGGGTGGTAGGGGTCCTTGATGTTCTCCTGCATCAGCTTCCAGTTGCCCGGGATGCGCTGGCGGTTGTAGCCCAGAATGGTCAGCTTGCGGCCATTGAACAGGCGGTCGAAGTAACGCAGGATGGTTGGCCCCATGTAGTCTTCGAGCGACTCCACCTCCTGGTCGAACGAGGCGAACACCACACCGCCGCGCACCGCGACCTTCAGTCGCGTCAGGCCGTGCTCTTTGGGATTGAAGTCGGCCGGCATGCCGCCGTTGATCTTGCCGTCCTGTCGCACCCCGCGACGAAAAGGGACGCCCTGCAGGTCGCCGTTGGGGGCGTAGCTCCATTGGTGGTAGGGACAGACGAATTCGGTCTGGTTGCCGTGGCGCTTGCGGCAGAAGCGCATCCCCCGGTGGGCACAGATGTTTTCCACCACATGGATCTGGCCGTCGGCGGCTCGCGTCATGATGACCGAGCGCTCACCGACCACGGTGCGCTTGAAGTCGCCGGGGTTGGGGATCTCGGCTTCAAGACCCACGTAGCACCAGTGGCCCCGATAGAAGAACCGGTCGAGTTCGCGCCGGTGTCGCTCTTCATCGGTGTAGACGGCAAAAGGAATGCGGCTGGTGCCGCCTGCTTCCCAATGCAGGTGGTCAGCTGGATGCGGGCTGGTCATGGGCTGTCTCCGAAAGGGTGCGGTGCCCCGTGGAGGACCGCCGCAACCCGACATTTCTGGGGTGTCAGATCTGGATGATCAAGCCACCATCACCATTCCACAAGCCGATGTGAAGCATAGGCCATATTCATCAGAAGAATAAAGCCGAAAGCCCGCACCGCCCAACCAGGCGACTGCGGGCGCGCCGAAAGGCCGATACCCACCCGTGCACGCAGGAAAGCCGGCGCCGGACAGGCGGACGCCGATCAACGAGCCTGGATGCGCGCGATGTACTCCAGCAGGGTGAGGATGCGCGCGCGCACGACGGCAGGTGAGTCGTAGATGCCTCTGGCCTCCCGCAGCTTCTGCGCTTCCTCGATCTGGTACTCGCGCCCCCACACCGGCATTTCCCGGGTTCCGTGGCTCGGTACCCCCACCCCGTCGATCACCTCGTACAGGCGGTTCATGGGCAACACCCCCTGGTTCTTCCTGGCCAGCAACGTGAGGTCCGGCGCGCTGCGCTGCAGCAGATTACCCAGCGGTCCATTGCCTTTGCCGTCCATGCCATGGCAGGCGGCACAACTCTTCTCGAATTCAATCTTTCCATGATCGATGGATTGCTGGGCGAGCGCGCTGCCCGCCAACAGCAAACCCGCAGCCAATAACGACACATTCACAAGCTCGCGTTTCATGCCTTGTCTCCTGAAAGCCGGGCCAGCAGATCTGGAGGAGGATCCGGCCATACCCTACCCCCGTATTCATGCTAGCCATGGCAATCCGGGCCGGGCTTGACGTAAATCAAGCGCTCGACACCGGCAACGGCAAGCCGGGAACAATAGGGGCATGGAGCTCAATGAAATCGATCTGAACCTGCTGATCGTGTTTGACCGCCTGATGCGGGAAGGCAGGGTCTCGCGTGTCGCAGAGACCCTGGGCATGAGCCAGCCTGCGGTGAGTCACGCGCTGCGCCGCCTGCGCATCCTGCTGGACGACGAATTGTTCCTGCGGCAGCCCCAGGGGATGGCCCCCACGCCCTACGCACAGCAGTTGGCGACGCCCCTGGCCCAGGCACTGCAGACCCTGCAGGAAGCGCTGAACGTGCGCGCCAGCTTCGACCCGGCCACCAGCCGCCGCTGCTTCAGCCTGGCCATGACCGATGTCGGCGAGATCTACTTTCTGCCGGTGCTGATGGATCACCTGGCCGCCGTCGCACCCGGTGTCACCTTGCGTGCGGTGGCGGTGGGTGACCCCGGGCTGCCCGAAGACATGGCGGCCGGTCGGATCGACCTGGCGCTGGGCACCCTGCCCCGGCTGCAGACCGGCTTTTTCCGCCAGACCCTGTTCCGCCAGGGCTACGTGGCCCTGATGCGTGAACAGCACCCGCTGGCCCGGTACGCCGCCATCAGCGCTGCCCGCTACCGAAGAGCCACCCACGTGCGGGTGGTTTCGGCCGGTACCGGGCACGGTGTGGTGGAGGATGCCCTCGACCGCCTGGGCATCGACCGACAGGTCGCACTGACCGTGCCGCACTATGTGGCCCTGGGTCAGGTCCTGGCCCATGCCGACCTGGTGGCCACCGTCCCCGAGCGCTTCGCCGAGCGGGTCTGCGGACCATTCGGGCTGCGGGCCCGGCCACTGAACCTGAGCCTGCCGGAGAGCGAGATCGCCCAGCACTGGCACAACCACCTGCACCGCGACCCGGGACACCAGTGGTTTCGGACCCGGGTGGCGGACCTGTTCGGTCGAAAGACAAGGGCGCAGGCCGGGCCGGAAACCCCGGCGTGAGCCTGCAGCCCACCGCCGAATCAGACGCGTTGCGGCAAATGCGCGACAGACTCCCGCCGAATTCGCCCGAAAGTACACGCCGGTAACACCTTGGAACGTCTTGACCACGGCGTCCACACAAACTGACCCCACAATGCGACCCCATCCCCTCTGAGAACCGTCGTTGGAAGTGCCGCTGTGATCGAAATGTTCGTGCGCCTGGGCCTGGCCCTCACCCTGTCCCTGGGACTTGCCGTCTTGCTGGCCTGGGGCTGGGACCGCTCCGATCCACCCAGCGGCGACGTCCCCCGACTGGTCGAAGCCAGCGCGAACGCGGTGGTGCAGTAACACCCACCGGTCATCGCCCGGACTGTCTCAAACTGAGAACAGCCCCCGCCAGCTTGATCCTGATCAAGCCCGGCGTTCCATGCGGGATCACACTGACTGCAGTTCGTTCACTGCACCGGAGATCCCTATGAAGATCCTTATCCCGTCTCTCGCGCTGGCCTTGCTGGCTGGTGCCGCCCAGGCTGCGTCCGGCGACGATGACATGCTCAAACTGGCCACTGCCAGCGGCTGCATGACCTGCCACCACATCGAGCCTGGTGCCAAAGGTCCAGGTGGCCTGCCCCCCATCGGTCCCGCCTGGAAGGACGTAGCGGCGCGCTACAAGTCGGTCAAGGGTGCCCAGCAGGAGTTGACAGCCATTGTCATGTCGGGCTCCAGCCCCTACGACAGTCACTGGAAGGACAAGGTCAGCGGCCTGGCGATGCCCCCCAACAAGGTGGCGATCAAGGAGCCCGATGCCGCCCGCCTGGTGGCATGGATTCTGGCGATGGAGAAATAGACAGGGCCCCCACGCTCCGCCGCTGCGCGGGTCGCTGCCCCCCGAGGGGGCTGACCTGCCTTGGGGCGGCCCGGCGGCAGGTCCGCATCCCCCACGCTCCGCCGCTGCGCGGGTCGCTGCCCCCCGAGGGGGCTGACCTGCCTTGGGGCGGCCCGGCGGCAGGTCC
>Ga0208242_100158_pt1 | contig 86569 bp, 89 predicted proteins | sample SubbioAug_CSW13A_FD_184825 | JGI IMG/M metagenome (GOLD analysis project Ga0208242, IMG submission 184825) | Serpentinite rock and fluid subsurface biosphere microbial communities from McLaughlin Reserve, California, USA - CR12Aug_CSW13A (SPAdes) | ecosystem: Environmental > Terrestrial > Deep... | reverse complement strand
ACCCCCACCGCCGCCAGGCGTGGTGTTCACCCAGGGGGAATGGTTTTACGAGGAATACACCCCCGGCCAGGGCGTGGCCAGCCTGGGCATGACGCAGGCCACCAGCGCCGACGCCGGCCCGGCCGACGTGGGCGTGCCGCCCGCGGTACAGAACGAAAAGCGCAACATCCTCGACCTGTTCAGGCAGTGAACATGAGCGCCTGGCCCGACTGGGCCGAGGCCTCGCGGCTGAGGTGGGCGAAGAATTCGCCGGCGCCCTTGGTGTCCATCCACTGCGCGCCATCGAACTTGTAGTGATACCCCCCCGAGCGCGCCGCCATCCAGATTTCGTGCAGCGGCTTTTGCAGGTTGATCACGATCTGGCTGCCGTTGCGGAACACCAGGGTCACCATGCCGCCGACGCGCTGGTTGTCGATGTCAGCATCGGTCTCGTCGTTGATGCGGTCGCACGCGGCCTCGACGGCCTTCAGCACCGCTTCGGCATGGTCCAGGTACTCCAGGTCGGTCATTACAATCCTTTTATGTCACGAACTGCCCAAATTCTAGGCCTTGCGCTGATGACCCTGATGCTGGCAGGCTGCGGCCAGAAAGGGCCGCTGTACCTCCCCGCTCCGGCGCCGGCCTCGTCTGCGGCATCTGGTGCGTCGCGCTGACGCCCGTTTTCACCCCTACTGCCTGCCCCATGGCCCACTCCTCTGCTCCTGCCGTGCCACGCCTGCCCGGCCACCCCCACTTTGCCTACCGCGACGGCCAGCTCATGGCCGAAGGCGTGCCGGTGGCCGAGCTGGCGCGTACCCACGGCACCCCCCTGTTCGTATATTCGCAATCGGCCATGCTCGACGCGCTCGCGGCCTACCAGCGCGGTCTGGTAGGCCGCGATGCCCTGATCTGCTACGCCATGAAGGCCAACTCGTCGCTGGCGGTGCTGCAGACCTTTGTACAGGCCGGCTGCGGGCTCGACATCGTGTCGGGCGGGGAGCTAGAACGGGCCTTGCGCGCCGGGGTGGCACCCGCCAAGGTGATCTTCTCTGGGGTGGGCAAAACCCGCGCCGAAATGCGCCGCGCGCTGGAAGTAGGCATCGGTTGCTTCAACGTGGAAAGCCTTCCCGAGCTGGACGTGCTCAACGAGGTGGCGCTGTCGCTCGGCCTGCGCGCGCCGGTGAGCCTGCGCGTCAACCCCGACGTCGACGCCAAAACCCACCCCTACATCTCCACCGGGCTGAAGGGCAACAAGTTCGGCATTGCCCACAGCGACGCGCTGCAGGCCTACCGCCACGCGGCCCAGTTGCCCGGGCTGCGGGTGGTGGGCATCGACTGCCACATCGGCTCCCAAATCACCGAAATGTCGCCCTACCTCGACGCGATGGACCGGGTGCTCGACCTGGTGGCCGCGGTGGAAGCGAGCGGCCTGCACCTGGAACACATCGACTTCGGCGGCGGCCTGGGCATCGACTACCAGGGCGACACCCCGCCAGCGGCCGACGCCTTGTGGCAGGCCCTGCTGGCCAAGCTCGACGCACGCGGCTACGGTCAGCGCAAGCTGCTGCTGGAGCCCGGTCGCTCGCTGGTGGGCAATGCCGGCCTGTGCGTGACCGAGACCGTGTACCTCAAGCCGGGCGAGCAGAAAAACTTCCTGGTGGTGGACGCCGCCATGAACGACCTGCCCCGCCCTGCCATGTACGAGGCCTACCACGCCATCGTGCCGGTGCAGCCGCGCGCGGGCGACACGACCGTGTGGGACGTGGTGGGCCCGGTGTGCGAAAGCGGCGACTGGCTGGGCCGCGACCGGGCGCTGGCGGTGCAGCCGGGCGATCTGCTGGCGGTGTGCTCCACCGGCGCCTACTGCATGAGCATGTCGAGCAACTACAACACCCGCGGCCGCGCCGCCGAAGTGCTGGTGCACGGCTCGCAGGTGCAGCTGATCCGCGCGCGCGAAACGGTGGACGACCAGCTGCGCCTGGAGGCGTCGCTCAACCTCGGCTGACCGCGCCGGCCTTCGCCCGCCGTCTGCGGTGAGCGTGCCACAGCCGCCAGGCGAGCAGCAGGGCCAGCAGGCCGCCGTACAGGTACACCTCGCCAAAATGGTTCTTGCCGGTGCGCATCCAGTAGAAATGCAGCACGGCCAGCGCCGCCACCCAGTAGACCAGGCGGTGCAGGCGCTGCCAGCGGGCCGCTCCCAGCCACCGCACCGCGCGGTTGAACGAGGTGGCCGCCAGCGGCACCAGCGCCAGCACGGCCAGGGCGCCCACCAGGATGAACGGGCGCTCGCCCACGTCGTGCCATACCTCGGCCAGACTGCCCCCCATGTCGAACCACACGTAGGCCAGTGCGTGCTGGGCGGCGTAGGCAAAGGTCCACAAGCCCAGCCCGCGCCGCCAGCCAGCCAGCACAGCCCAGCCACTGAGCTGCCGCAGCGGCGTCACCAGCAGCGTCAGGCACAGCAGGCGCAAGGTCCACAAGCCCAACCCGCGGATCAGGGCCTCGGCCGGGTTCGGCCCCAGGCGGTCGGTGAAGCCCGCCCACCACAACCAGACGGCCGGGGCCGCGCACGCCGCCCACAACACGGGCTTGACCCAAGGCGCCGCCAGCCGGCGTGACCAGGGCCCGGCGCCCATGGTCAGTAGAACTTGCGCAGGTCCATGCCGGCGTAGAGCTGCCCCACCTGGGCCGCGTAGCCGTTGAACAGCTGCGTCTTGAGGCGCTTGGCCAGCAGCCCGCCTTCACCAATGCGGCGTTCGGTTGCCTGGCTCCAGCGCGGGTGCGACACGTCCGGGTTCACGTTGGCGTAAAAACCGTATTCCTGGGGTGCCGCCACGTTCCAGGCCGTGTCGGGCTGTTTCTCCACCAGCCGCAGGCGGACGATGGACTTGCCGCTCTTGAACCCGTACTTCCACGGCACGGTGACGCGCACCGGTGCACCGTTCTGGTTGGGCAAGACCTCGCCGTACATGCCCAGGGTCAACAGGGTGAGCGGGTGCAACGCCTCGTCGAGCCGCAGGCCTTCCACGTAGGGCCACAGCAGCACACTGGAGCGCAGCCCGGGCATGCTGGCCCGGTCGGCCAGGGTGTGGAACTCGACGTACTTCGCACTGCCCAGCGGCTCCACCGCCCGCAGCAGCTGCGACAACGAATACCCCACCCAGGGAATCACCATCGACCAGCCCTCGACGCAGCGCAGGCGGTAGGTGCGCTCCTCCAGCGCGCCAAGCTTCAGCAGATCGTCGATGTCGAAGGTGCGCGGCTTGCCCACCAGCCCATCGACCTGCAGCGTCCAGGGGCGGGTTTTCATACGGCCCGCCAGACGGGCGGGGTCGTCCTTGTCCAGGCCGAATTCGTAGAAGTTGTTGTAGGTGGAGGCGTCGCGGTACGGGGTGAGGGCTTCTACCGTGTGCGCACCGGCCACGGTGGACGGCACCGCGTTGAGCGGGGCCAGCACCCCGGGGCGGGGCGCAGCCTGGGCCCAAGCGGTGCGCCCGCTCCAGCCCGACAGCGCCACGCTACCGGCGGCCAATGCCGCCTGCTGCAGCCAGTGCCGTCGCTGCAGGTAAGCAGCCCTGGGCGTGATCTCGCTGGGGTGGGGGTGTTCAAAACCGTGGTCTTGGCTGCGTATCCACATGGTCGCCCCCTTGGTACGTCAGAGCTCGCCGTAGCTGTGCAGGCCGCTCAGGAACATGTTCACCCCCAGGAAGGCGAACGTCGTGACCGCCAGGCCCACCAGCGCCCACCAGGCCGCCACGGTGCCCCGCAGGCCCTTCATCAGCCGCATGTGCAGCCAGGCGGCGTAGTTCAGCCACACGATCAGGGCCCAGGTTTCCTTCGGGTCCCAGCTCCAGTAGCCACCCCAGGCTTCGGCCGCCCACAGCGCCCCCAGCACGGTGGCGATGGTGAAGAAGGCAAAGCCCACGGCAATGGCTTTGTACATCACGTCGTCCATCACCTCGAGCGCCGGCAGGCGCTCGGCGATCCGGCGGCGGGCCGCCAGAATGCCGCCCACGATCAAGGCCGAAATGCCGAAATAGATGAACCAGTAGCTGCCCCCGCCGTCGGTGGCACCGCGACGGAACACCAACGGCTCAAAGCACAGCACCACGCCCAGAATCCACAGCGGGGCCAGCTTGTACCAGCGGGTTTCGCCGGCACTCTGCTTGATGAGGTAGGCAAAAGCCAGCATGGCGGCGATGGCAAAGGTGCCGTAACCAATGAAGTTGGCCGGCACGTGCAGCTTCATCCACCAACTTTGCAGCGCCGGCACCAGCGGCTGGATTTCGTGTGCTTCGCGCACCACGGTGTACCACAGCAAAAAGCCCACGGCAGCGCTCACCACCAGCATAGCAAACGCGCCCATGCGGCGGGTCTGGTAGCGATCTTCGTAATACAGGTAGTACGCGGCCGTCAACCACGCGAACAGCACGAACACCTCGTAGAGGTTGCTCACCGGGATGTGGCCGATGTCCGGGCCCAGCAGGTAGCTTTCGTACCAGCGCACGAAGGAGCCCACCAGGGCCAGCGTCACGGCCACCCAGGTCAGGCGCGAGCCGATTTTCTCGAAGGCGTCGGCGTTGGCGCGCGAGAAAATGCCCAGCCAGTAGAACGCCGTGGCCATGAAGAACAGCACGCTCATCCACAGGATGGCCGACTGGCTGGAGATGAAGTACTTGAGCAGGAAGGCCTCGTCGGCCCGCGCCACCTGGGGCACGCCGTCCACCTGGTAGAGCCAGATGGCCAGCAGCGACAACGCCGCCACCACCACCGTCAACAGCCGCACCGGGCCCCAGAACCAGGCCAGCGCAATCAAGCTGGGCACGGTGCCCACCAGAATGGACTTTTCGTACACGTCCATGTGGCCGCCGTACAGGAACAGCGTGTAGGCACCAGCGCCCAGCACGAGCAGCGCGTAGAGCCAGTCCCACAGACTGCGGCGGGCAAAGTAGCCGGGGCTCAGGCGGGCAGAGCCTGCGCCTTTCTTCAGGTCAACGGTCTGGGTGGCGGCGTTCATGGTGTCACCTCGGTGGGTTTCTGCAACAAACGGGTGGTCAGGGTGTCGAATTCGCGGTCGTTGTCGAGCAGCTTGCGGTTGGACGACAGCGCCATGGTGGCCTGGGCGCCGTCCCCTTGCGGGGCCAGCCAGACCCACAGGCGCCGTTCGCGCACATAGAGCATCGCAAAGACGCCGATGATCAGCAAGAGGCAGCCCAGGTAGACAATGGTTTTTCCGGGGGCGCGGGCGACTTGGAACACGCTGGCCTGCACCTGCTCGAAGTCGGTCAGCTGGAAGGTCAGCGGCGCGGGGTAGAAGAAGGAGTCGCTCAGGCTGAGCACCGACTGGGTCATGAAGGTGGCGTTCTGCTCGGAGCGCTCGGCCCGCGACAGCCCGGCGCGTTCGCGGCTCAACTGGTAGAGCTCGAACAGGGTGCCGTTGAGGATGCGCAGCAGCACCTCGCCGGCCTTTTCACGCTCGGCCTCGGGCACGTTGACTTCCATGAACGCCGACACCGCTTGCAGACCCGCCAGCTGCGGCAGGTTGTTGCGCGGCAGGCGCTCCAGCTCCGGGTCCACACCGGCGAACAGGTCGATCGCGCGCTGGGACGACACGGTCAGCGCCTGCACCAGGTCGTCGCGCTGGCCCGGGGCGGCTTCGGCCACGTAGCGGCGCACCGCCTCGCGGCGCATGGCGTCGTCGGCCAGGGCCGCACGCAGGCGCACAAAGCCTTCCAGGCTGTCGTTCTCGTCGGCCGGTGCGCGCAGGTAGCGGAAGGGCTCGGCCGGCGTGTCGCGCACGCCCAGCACGAACACGCGCTGCCCGTCCAGGTCGATCGGCAGCATGTAGTTGTGGAATTCGCGCGCCTGGCCGGCCTCGTCGCGCAGCTTGTAGGTCACGCTCGGGCCCACGTTGCGCAACTCCTTCTCGGTCATGGTCTTGTGGGCCGAACCGAGCCGGCCCTCGATGGCCTGGCGCAGGTCCACCTTGCGGACGTCGGTGCCCTGGTTGGCGGTGTTGGCAAAGTTCTCGACGTTGATGACGCGCAGGCCGGTGAATTCGAGCTGCATACGCTGGTCGCCGTTGGTCAGCGCGGTGCTCTCGCCCACCCGGCCCTGCACCTCGAACGGGCGGGTGGCCGCCCCCATGGGCATGGCCTTGAGCTTGAGCAGCGAACCGCCATCGTCAAAGCTGGACTGGTAGATCTGGATGCCGCGGTGCTCCACCGGGTGGTTCACTTCCACCCGCGCTTCCTTGCGCTCACCGGTGTAACGGTCGTGGATGACGATGTCGCTGGCAAACAGCTTGGGCATGCCGGTGGAGTAGTACTCCACGATGAACTTCTTGAGCTCGACGTCGAAGGGCAGGTCCTGCAGGATCACGCCCTGGGGCTGCGCCAGCAAGGCGGTGCCGGCCCGCGTGCCCTCGGTCACCAGCAGGTTGCCGCGGAAGGTGGGGTTGCGGTCACTCAGGCGGTGCTGTTCGGGCACGTCGGCGATCAGGCCGCTGCCGGTGAACGGCGTCTTGCCGTTGAACCACATCTGCGCACGCACCACCAGGTCGCCATCGAGCAGGCCACCCACGCACACCAGCACGATGGCCACGTGCGCCGCGATGTAACCCAGCTTGTTGGCAGCGCCCGCCTTGGCCGCCACCATCCAGCCGCGGCCGTTGGGGGTTTCGCGCTCCTGCAGGCGCACCTTCCAGCCGGCCGACAACAGCACTTCGCCCATGCGGCGGGCGGCGGCTTCGGTGCCCTCGTTCAGGCTGGCCTGTGCCTTGTGCGGAAAGGCCTTCAGGCTCTGCTCGCGGATGTTTTCCTTGTACTGGCGCAGGTCGTGCAGGATCTTGGGCGTGTTGCGCAAAATGCACAGCGAGGTGCTCAGCACCAGGAACGCCAGGATCAGCAGGAACCACCAGGCGCTGTAGACCGAATACAGGTTCAGTGCGCCAAACACCTCCGACCAGAACGGCCCGAACTGGTTGACGTAGTTGTTCAGCGGCTCGTGCTGCTTGAGCACGGTGCCCACCACCGAGGCGATGCAGATCACCGTCAGCAGCGCAATGGCGAACCGCATGGACGAGACCAGCTCCACCGCCGCGCTCAACCGCTGCGAGCCGCCCTTGAATTCGATACCTGCGGTGGATGCCGTCATGTCAACACGTGTTCTGCATGAAAAAAGGCAGGCCTTGAAAGACCTGCCCTGCCTGTGAGTCGATCGCGCGACGTTTGGTTCAAAACATCAACGCAAGCCGGCGATGTAGTCTGACACCGCGGCAATTTCCTTGTCGGTCATGTGGGCGGCGATCTGCGTCATTTGCAGGCTGTTCTTGCGCTCACCGGAGCGGAAGGCCTTCATCTGGGCAGCGGTGTAATCGGCGTGCTGGCCAGCCAGGCGCGGGTACTGGGCGGGAATGCCCACACCGTTGGGCGCGTGGCAGCCAGCGCAGGCGGCCACACGGCGGTCGGTCAGGCCGCCGCGGTAGATACGCTCACCCAGCGTGACCAGTTCCTTGTCGCGGGCAAAGCCGGTGGAGCCCTTCTGGTCGGCCAGCCAGTAGGCGATGTTGCGCATGTCGTCGTCGGACAGGGCCGAGGCGAAACCGGTCATGATGGCGTTGGCGCGCTTGCCCGACTTGTACTCCTGCAGCTGCTTGACCAGGTACTCGGGGTGCTGCTGGGCCAGCTTGGGGTTGGCCGCCACGGTGGAGTTGCCGTCGGCCGCGTGGCAAGCCACACACACCTGCCCATACAGTTCGGCGCCTTTTTTCAGGTCGATTTTGGCGGCCTGCGCGTGCACAGACAGAGACAGCAGGGCGAGAGCGGCGGTACCGATCAGGGAGGCGATGGTTTTCATTTCGTGGGCAGTGGGCGTGGATTGCTACGAAGAAGCCGCGCCCACGGATCGAGGCCCGGGCGGGCGCAAAACACCGGGATTCTACAATGCCCAATGACTTCGGACCTGCCCATGCCTCCCAACACCCCCCTGCCCCCCTCCGCGCCGGACGCCAAAACCGTCCACGCCTGGCTGCACACGGCCCGCTTCCTCATCGAGGCGCCGCAGTTGCACCACCTGCCCGATCTGGAGGTGCCCGAGATCGCCTTCGTCGGTCGCTCCAACGCCGGCAAGTCCACCTGCATCAACACCCTCACACAGCAAAAGCGGCTGGCCTTCGCCTCCAAAACGCCGGGTCGCACCCAGAGCATCAACCTGTTCGCGCTGGGCAAACAGGGGGCAACCGATGCCGTGCTGGCCGACCTGCCCGGCTACGGCTACGCCGCCGTGCCGCAGGAAGCCAAGCGGCGCTGGCAGCAGGTCATGGCCAACTACCTGGTCAGCCGGCCCAACCTGGCCGGCGTGGTGCTGCTGTGCGACCCGCGCCTGGGCCTCACCGAGCTGGACGAGGCGCTGCTCGAAGTGATCCGCCCCCGCGTCGAAGAGGGTCTGCCCTTCCTGGTGCTGCTCACCAAGGCGGACAAGCTCACCCGCGCCGAAGCCCACAAGGCGCTGTCGATTGCGCGACTGCAGGCCGGCGGCGGGGAGGCGAGACTGTTCTCGGCCCTGAAGAAACAGGGCCTGGACGAGGTGGCCCAGCTGCTGTGGCAATGGGCCCACCCCCCCACCGACCCCGACGCACCGCCCGAAGCCGCCCCATGATCACCACCCGCACCGTCCGCCTGCCCCATGGCATCGACCTCGAATGCCGCTTCAGCGGGGCGCCCGGGCGGCCGGTGCTGGTGTTCCTGCACGGCTTCCCCGAAGCCGCGTTTGTGTGGGACGCGCTGCTCGAACACTTTGCCCAGCCTGCGCACGGTGGCTACCACTGCGTGGCGCCCAACCTGCGCGGCTACGCGGACTCCAGCGCCCCGGCCGACGTCCACGCCTACCGCGCCAAGCACCTGGTGCAAGACGTGGAGGCTTTGATCGACGCGTGCACGGCCGACAGCCCGACCCCGGGGCAGCTGGCCGCCCTGGTGGCGCACGACTGGGGTGGCGCCGTGGCATGGAACCTCGCCGCCTTGCGGCCCGAACGGCTGGAACGCCTCGTCATCCTCAATTCGCCGCACCCGGGCACCTTCTGGCGCGACCTGTGCCACAGCCCGGCCCAGCAGGCGGCCAGCGGCTACATGAACTTCCTGGTGCGGCCCGACGCCGCCGCCCTGCTGGCCGAGAACGACTTTGCGCGCCTGTGGCCCTTCTTCACCCAGATGGGTCCGGACAGCGGCTGGCTCACCGAAGCCGAGCGCGAGCGCTACCGCACGGTGTGGCGGCAGGGCCTGCAAGGCGGGCTCAACTACTACCGGGCCTCGCCGCTGCGCCCCGCTACCGCCGACGACCCAGGCGCCAGCGGTGTGACGCTGCCGCCCGAGGTGCTGCAGGTGCGCGTTCCTACACTGGTCGTCTGGGGCCTGCAAGACCATGCCCTGCTGCCGGGCCTGCTCGACGGGCTCGGTGCCTACGTCCCGCAGTTGCACATCGAGCGCGTGCCCAATGCGTCGCACTGGATCGTGCACGAGCAGCCCGCGCTGGTTCAGCGGCTCATCGGCGGGTGGCTTCAGAACCCCTGACGTGGTGCCTTGTAGCGCGCATAGCCCCACAGGTACTGCGCCGGCTTCTGCTGCACCAGGTGCTCCATCGCGCGATTGATCTGCGCGGCGGCCTCGGCGGTGTCGGCAGCCAGGGGCTCACCCATCACTTCGCTCCAGGGGTGCACGTGCACCACGAAACCGCGGCCCCAGCGCAGGCGCTCGCCCCAGGCCAGCAGCACCTGGGTATGGGCGGTGCGGGCAAAGCGCGCTGCCAGCGTCATGGTGTAGGCCGGCTCGCCAAAAAACGGCGCCCACACGCCCAGCCCTTCGGGCGGCACCTGGTCGGGCAACAAGCCCACCGCCTCGCCGTTGCGCAGCGCCTGCACCAGCTGCCGCACGCCGGCCAGCGTGGCGGGTGCAGTGGCCAACCCCGGGCGCTCGCGGGCGCGCTCCAGCACCCGGGCGGCCCAGGCCTTGCGCGGCGGGCGAAACAGCACCGTCATCGGCTTGCGGCCGTGCTCCTGGGTGGTGGCAAACCGCTCGGCGTAGGCCTGGGCGGTGATCTCGAAACAGCCCAGGTGCGGCGTGAGGAACAGCATGCCCTGGCCGTGACGCAGAGCCGCCTCGATGTGCGCCCCGCCCTCCCAGCCCACACGCACCGGCGGGCCAAACCACAGCCGCGGCAGCTCGGCCACCTGCTTGCCCGCCTCGGCCACCGACGCCCAGCGCGCCCGGCCCCGCACACCGGCCCGCGCGGTGTTGGCCCACCAGCGCTGCCGGTACCCGGGCGACAAGGCCCACGCCAGCCAGCCCCCTGCCGCGCCCAGCAGGTGCAACAGCCACAGCGGCCAGCAGGCCAGAAGTTTGAACAAAACGGCCATGCGCGCCGAATTCCCCTTGGCGCTACAATGCGCCCATCGCCGAGTTACTGAACAACTTGCGGGCGATTCACAAATTCAGCTAAAGCGTTCGCCACCGCACCCCAAGGCCCGGCGACCGCCAGGCAGTTCTATGGAGTGTATTCAAATGGCGAACGACTTTCTCTTCACGTCCGAATCGGTCTCGGAAGGCCACCCCGACAAGGTGGCCGACCAGATTTCGGACGCCATCCTGGACGCGATCTTCGAGCAGGACCCGCGCAGCCGCGTGGCCGCCGAAACCCTGACCAACACCGGCCTGGTGGTGCTGGCCGGTGAAATCACCACCAACGCACATGTGGACTACATCCAGGTGGCACGCGACACCATCAAGCGCATCGGCTACGACAACACCGAATACGGCATCGACTACAAAGGCTGCGCGGTGCTGGTGGCCTACGACAAGCAGAGCAACGACATCGCCCAGGGCGTGGACCACGCCAGCGACGACTACCTGAACACCGGCGCCGGCGACCAGGGCCTGATGTTCGGCTACGCCTGCGACGAAACGCCCGAGCTGATGCCCGCGCCCATCTACTACGCGCACCGCATCGTGGAACGCCAGGCTCAACTGCGCAAAGACGGCCGCCTGCCTTTCCTGCGGCCCGACGCCAAGAGCCAGGTCACCATGCGCTACGTGGACGGCCGCCCGCACAGCATCGACACCATCGTGCTGAGCAGCCAGCACGCCCCCGAAATGAGCGACGGCAAGCACATGAAGCCCGAGTTCATCGAGGCGTGCGTGGAAGAAATCATCAAGCCGGTGCTGCCCAAGGAGTGGCTGCAGGACACCAAGTACCTGATCAACCCCACCGGGCGCTTCGTGATCGGCGGCCCGCAGGGCGACTGCGGCCTGACCGGGCGCAAGATCATCGTGGATACCTACGGGGGCGCCTGCCCGCACGGCGGTGGCGCCTTCAGCGGCAAAGACCCGACCAAGGTGGACCGCTCTGCCGCCTATGCCGCGCGCTACGTGGCCAAGAACATCGTGGCCGCTGGCCTGGCCAAGCAGTGCCAGATCCAGGTGGCGTACGCCATTGGCGTGGCCCGCCCCATGAACGTGACGGTGTACACCGAAGGCACCGGCGTGATTGCCGACGAGCAGATCGCCAAGATCGTCAACGAGGTGTTCGACCTGCGCCCGCGCGGCATCATCCAGATGCTGGACATGCTGCGCCCGGTGTACAGCAAAACCGCCGCCTACGGCCACTTCGGCCGCGACGAACCCGAGTTCACCTGGGAGCGGACCGACAAGGTGCAGGTGCTGCGGGACTTGGCGGGGCTGAAGTAAAGCAATTCAGGCCGACATCGCTTTGGCGATGATCGGCCTGAACCGATCGAAGATGTTGCTCAGTGTTTGAACGGCAGCCACCGCATCGTTCAGGTACGCAGCTTTCAACGCATCGTCTTCGGGGTAGTCGTGGGCAAAATGGTTGCGTATGGCACGTACACACTGCCAATCTGCAACGCTGGACAACAGGCCAAGTTGCTCAAGGCGATGTAGTTTGTCCAGCATGGGGCGGTCGTCGTACGGTTCCTGCAAATACGCCAGCGTCGCTGGAAAGAGTCGTGTGCCCATGGCGTCCTGCCACTTGGTAAAACGCAGCAGGAATTGGTCCCAATCCTGCACAGTTTCATCATCCAGCTTTGCGATGGCGGCGGCCGTTACAGGAAGGCCCGGACTCAGCGCCGCAAGCGCATGTTTCAGGTGGTGTCGGTGTCTTTCGCACTGTTGCCAAGCATCCCGCAATCGCAACATGGCAAGGTCTTGAGTCACAGCACCACCCCTTGCTCGCGGGCAATGTCCCAAATCGGTGACTGGTGGGTTCGCCCAGGAAAGTCGATCAACACGTCGATTTTTTGTTCACCCAGGCGGGCGTAAACAGCCGCCAGAAAACGGGTGTGCGCCGCGGCAATCGCCGCCGGATCGGACATGTGTGTTTCCACCAGCAAATCAATATCACCACCACGCCGAGCATCGTCAACGCGAGAGCCAAACAGGCGCAGCACGGCGTCATGGCCAAAAGCCGATGCGGCAGTGGTCGTGAGTACCTCGCGCTCAGCTTGTGAAAGTCGCATTGGGCTTTTCCGGTTACTGCTTGTGGTAGTGATGGTAATCACTTCACCGAAGTTGAGGAACGGCTGACCCAGGCCATGCTGGCCAGCAGCGCGCCCATGAGGGTGAAGAAGTGGCTTTCGCGCGCGCTCCACAGCGGGGAATTGAACAGGCTGTTCACGGCCAGCAGGGCGGTCAGACCCAGCAGCAGGGTACGGGCCTGCGGGTCGGTGGCGCGGAACGCCACCCACACCATGCTGGTCAGCAGCGCCAAGTACAGGCCCAAGCCCACCACACCGTGTTCGGCAGCAAAGAACAGGTATTGGTTGTGGGGGTGCCAGCTGTACATGGGGCATTCTTCAGGCTTGTCCAGCACGCGGCATATCTCGGTGTGGTAAGCGCCCGTGCCCCAGCCCAACAGCGGCTTTTCCGCCACCAGCTTGGGGGCGGTCTTGTAGTTGTACAGCCGGTGCCCAATCGAAGATGCGTTGTCAGTGTCGTGCCGTTTGGCTTCGGCAATGGCCATGTCGAAACGGGCGCGCATGGTGTCTGACGTCGCCAACAACCCAGCCAAACCCAGCAAGCCAGCCAACACGGCTGCCACAGCTACCTTGCCCGTCAGCTGCGTCAGAATGAACACCCCCACCGCTACGGCCAACAGCACATAGCCGGTACGACCATCCGACAAGTGGGTGATGCTCACCGCCGCCAGCAGCGCCGTGGCGGCCCAGCCCCATCGCACCCAGGCCTGCCCAGCGCGCGCGCGAAACAGCGCCAGCAACACGAACAAGGCCATCATCACGTTCTGGGTGATGTAATCGCCAAACACGTGGTGGGTCACGCCCCAGCCCTGGTTCTGGCTTTGCGACCAAGGCAGCTGGAACCACACATTCAGCCAAGTGGAGGCGGCCGTGAAGGCCATGGCCGCGGCAAACGCATTCAATGCGTGCCGACGAATGCTGGCCGCCTGCCACAACAGCGCCAGCCACACCACCATCATGGGCAGTTTGATGTATTTCTTCAGGTGCAGTTGCCAGTCCTCCGCAGGCGCGGGGGTGTAGAGCACCCCCAGCAGCATCAACCCGTACAGGACCAGCACCAGCCAGGCCACAGGGTTGCGGCTGACGGCCTGCCAGCGATCGGCCCACTGGCCACCCAGGCACCACAGCATCACGGCAAGCAACATCAAAGCATTGGCTAAACCCAAGGCTATGGGAAAAGCACCAAAGGCGGCCACCAGGGTCCACTGGGCGGCGGTGTTGCATCCGCCGGAAAACTTGTTCATGTTCATCGGTTGGCCTCAAGGGCGGCAGGTTCGATGGGCAGTTGCACCGGGCGGCTGAGGATGTCGATGAGCACGATGGCGCGCTGCTGCGCATCGGTCATCTGGTACACCGCGTCCAGGCCCGTAAAAGGGCCATGGGTAATGCGCACCGCGTCGCCGGGCTGGAAGCGTGCCTGCTCGGGCAGGGCCTGCTCGTGCTGTTGCAGCCACTGCACCAGGCTGTCGTCAACCCGCGCGGGCTGGCTGCCAAAGTGCACCAAGGTACTCACGCCTTGCGTGGAGCGGATGGGCGACCAGCTTTTGGCGCTCAGACCAGTGTCGAGCTGAATGAACAGGTAGCGGGGGAAGAGCGCCTCGGTCACCCACACGGCGTTGCCGCGGCGTATTTTTTCGGCGCGCAGTGTGGGCAGGTAGCAGTGGTAGCCCTGGCGTTGCAGGTGCTCCAGCGCCATTTGCTCCTGGCGCGGCTTGGTATAGACGAGGTACCAGGTGAACATTGGTTTGTTGGCGAAGGCATCAGTTACGGCAGCCACTGTACCCATTGGGGTTCATGGATTGCCAGCGCCAAGCATCTCTCATCATTTCCGGCAGGCCACGCTGGGCCTGCCAGCCCAATTCCTGCTTGGCCTTGGTCGGGTCAGCATAACAGGTGGCAATGTCCCCAGGACGGCGGGGGGCGATTCGATAGGGTATGGGCCTGCCACTGGCGGCTTCAAAGGCGCGGACCATCTCCAGCACGCTGTAGCCTTGGCCAGTGCCCAGGTTCCACACATGGGCGCCGGTGCGGGTTTGCAGTGCCTTCAGTGCACACAGATGGCCTTCAGCCAAGTCCACGACGTGGATGTAGTCGCGCACCCCGGTGCCGTCGGGCGTGGGGTAGTCGTTGCCAAACACGGCCAGTTCGGGCAGCTTGCCCACCGCCACTTGCGTGATGTAGGGCAACAGGTTGTTGGGAATACCGTTCGGGTCTTCGCCCATCAGCCCACTTTCGTGAGCGCCTACGGGGTTGAAGTAGCGCAGCAGCGCCCCCCGCCAGCGTGCGTCAGATGCCGCGAGGTCGCCCAGCACTTGCTCCACCATGAACTTGCTTCGGCCATAGGGATTGGTCGTCTGGCCTACCGGCTGGTCTTCGGTGATAGGTACCGTGGCTGGATCGCCATACACCGTGGCTGACGAACTGAACACCAACGTGAACACGCCTGCAGCCGCCATGGCTTGGCACAGGTTGATGGTACCCCCCACGTTGTTGTCGTAATAGCGCAGAGGCTGGGCCACGCTTTCGCCAACGGCCTTCAAACCCGCAAAATGCATGACGGCCTGCACGGGGTGCTGGGCCAGTAGCTGATCCAGCAAGGCACGGTCGCGAATGTCGCCCTGCACAAACACAGGCTCACGGCCAGCCAGCTGCGCCACTCGCTTCAGCGACTCGGCCGATGCATTGCACAGGTTGTCCAGTACCACCACACGAAAACCGGCCTGCAGCAGCGCCAGGGTGGTGTGCGAGCCAATGTAGCCAGCACCGCCAGTGACCAGTATGGTTCGGGTCATGAGCGGACCCGTGAAGTTGCTTCCGGACTGGACGACGCCTTGAGCACCTTGGTGATGGCGTGGACGGTTCGGGTGATCTCGGCCTCGGTCAACGTGGGGTGCACCAAAAACATCAGGCTGGTTTCGCCCAGCTCGCGGGCCACGGGCAGGCGCTGCGCGGGGCGCCAGCCGGTATCGTCAAAGGCTTTTTCGAGGTACACCTCGCTGCAACTGCCTTGGTAGCACGGCACGCCCTCCGCGTTGATGGCTTCAACGATGCGGTCGCGGCTCCAGCCGGGGGCCAGGTTGTGCGGGCGCACGTAGGCGTAGAACTTGTACTGGCCGTGTACGCAGCCAGCAGAGCCCGTGGCGCAGGGCCGGGTGCCACCGGGGCCGCAACCCGCCGCACAGCCATGGCACCCCAGTTGCGGCAGACGTACCGGGCCACCCTCCCCGGCAAATGGCTGCAGGGCAGCCACCAGTGCCGCTGCATGGGCTTGGCGGCGCGCCGTCCATTCAGCCATGCGGCGCAGCTGGATGCGGCCGATGGCGGCCTGCATTTCGAGCATGCGCCAGTTGGTGCCAAAGCTTTCGTGCAGCCAGCGGAAACCGGGCGGGTGCTGGCGCTCGTACACGGCATCGTAACTCTTGCCGTGGTCCTTGAAGCTCCACATGGCGAGCCACAGGGCTTCGTCGTTGGTGGTGACCATGCCGCCTTCGCCGCCGGTTGTCATGATCTTGTCCTGGCAAAAGCTCCAGGCCCCCACGTGCCCAATGCTGCCCACGCTGCGGCCCTTGTAGCGGGCGCCGTGTGCCTGGGCGCAGTCCTCAATCACTTTCAGGCCATGCTGCTCGGCCAGCGCCATGATCGGGTCCATGTCGCAGGGCCAACCGGCCAAGTGCACACAAATCACAGCTTTGGTGCGGGGGGTCAGCACCGCCTCGATGGTCTTTGCAGTGATGTTGCCGCTGTTGGCATCCACATCGGCAAACACCGGGGTGGCGCCGGCATTGACCACGCACGAGACTGAAGCAATGAAGGTGCGCGGCGTCACCACCACTTCGTCGCCGGGCCCGATGTTCAACGCCTTGAGCGCCACGTCGAGTGCGAGCGTGCCGTTGGCCAGCGCCACGGCATGGTGGGTACCGGCCCAGGCGGCGAATTCCTTTTCGAACTCGCGGCATTCGGTGCCGGTCCAGTAGTTCACCTTGTTGCTCAGCAGCACGCGCTGCACGGCGGCGGCCTCTTCGTCTGTGAAGCTGGGCCAGGGCGAAAATAGCGTGTTCAGCATGGGGCTACCTCGGCTGGTTTGCTGCCATTTGGCTTGGGGCAGGTTGACCGCAATCCATCAATGTGTTCCATCAGGCTGTCTGATACGGAACGCCACATGGGGTCAAGTACAAAATCAATGCCCTCTCGCCTGGCCAATTTGGCTGCGGGCACAAAGTCTGCGTCTCCAGCAAACAAAACAATCTGGTCCACCTGTCGTTTGAAAGCCAGCGAGGCAACATCCACACCAATGCGCATGTCTACCCCTTTTTGACGGATAGCCGGCATCACGTCCTCCTCCGTTAAAGAAGAAAAATCGCACTTCCCTGCCAGCAATTCAGCCACCTTGGTCGGCTTGATGGTCCACGGCGAATCGTTCGTCAAGTGCCCCAAGCGCAGGGCCAGCTTTCTCTTTTTCAGCAAACGCTGATGCAATTCAAGTCGAAATACCGCCTCTGCCGATTTGGCGAAATCGACCGCCTTTTTTGAAAGGGGGTTGTGTAGTTTTTTTTGGAGCGGCGGACAATCATAAAAAAAGACGCGGTACAACTCTCGTCGACGAGAGCGTTGTTCTGCCGGCTTGGAGGCCACTCTTTCTGACAGGTGGGCAACAGCCCACCGAAAAATGCAGTCAGCAGCACGTTCTGCGTTGTAGGCGTTGTGAGGTTCAAGCGCCCTGAAACGTTTTACAAAATACCCACCGTCTATCAAAATCGCCGTAGGCATGTTTCTCCCCGAACCAACAAAAACGCCCTAGGGTTCGGCACGTCCTGGATGATTGGACGGCTTACTGCCAAGGGCGGGATGCTTTTTACTATATCACAAGCCTGTCATGACAGCACCATCGGCCGCGCCGGGTTGCCCACCACCGTGGCCCCGGGCGGCACGCTTTTGGTGACGACGGCGCCCATGCCCACCACGGCCCCACGGCCAATCACCAGGGGCTCGCCGGGCTGGCCCTGTTTGATGACGGCGCCGGTGCCGATATAGGCGTGGTCTTCCACCACCACGTTGCCGTTGCACTTTACGCCGGGAGCGAAGGTAACGTAGTCGCCAATCACGCAATCGTGTTCCACGTAGCTGTACAGGTTGGCGTGGAAGTGTTGGCCTATGCGTATGTTGCTGGTGAGGGTAACGAAAGGGCAGAGGATGGCGCCTTCGCCCAGCTGCACGTCGTCGAGCTGCACCACATTGGCGGCGCGCACCTCGAAGAACTGCACCCCGTCGGCCAGGCAGCGCTGCACCAGCCTCTGGCGCACCGCGCTGTTGGCAATGGCGATGTTGATGTGGCGGCTGCTGGCGGGCTGGGCCACCCATTCGGCGTAGGTGAGTACCGGGTGGCCGTTGCACTCGGCGGCGGGCGGGTGGTCGTCCACAAACACCAGCTGGTGCGGCTCGCCACTGGCGGCCCATTGCTGCCGGGCCAGGGGCATGACGCCCCGGCCACAACCGCTGGCGCCGAAGATGGCGACTTGCTTCATGGTTGCTGTTCCTGGGTGTTGCTGCCGGTAAACCGGGGCATGGTGGCTTCGCCCGCCGCGCTGATGCCGTCGCGCACCAACACCTTTTTCACCGTCAGCCACAGGATTTTGATGTCCAGCCACAGGCTGCGGTGGTCTACGTACCACACGTCGAGCTGGAACTTGTCTTCCCAGCTGATGGCGTTGCGCCCGTTCACTTGGGCCCAGCCGGTGATGCCGGGGCGCACCACGTGGCGGCGGGCCTGTTCGGGGGTGTAGAGCGGCAGGTATTCCATCAACAGCGGGCGCGGGCCCACCAGGCTCATGTCGCCCTTGAGCACGTTCCACAGCTCGGGCAGTTCGTCCAGGCTGGTGGCGCGCAGAAAGCGGCCAAAGGGCGTCAGGCGCACGGCGTCGGGCAGCAGCTGGCCGTCGGGGCCGCGTTCGCTGGTCATGGTGCGGAACTTCACCATTTCAAACGGCTTGCCGTGCAGGCCGGGGCGCACCTGGCGGAAGAAGACGGGGCTGCCCAGCTTTAGGCGCACAGCCCATGCCAGCAAAAGCAAAGGTAAGCTGAGCAGTGTCAACGCAACCACAGACCCGCAAACGTCAAAGGTGCGCTTCATCGCACTTCCCTCACACCCAAGACCTCCATCAACCTCTGGTTGATCTTGTCCACATCAAAACGCTCTTCTGCCAAGCGACGGCTTTCTGCACCCATGGTGGTCACCAGGCTGGGGTTTTGGACGAACTTGAGCATGGCAGCTGCCAGCGCAGGCACATTGCGCGGAGGCACCATGAAGCCGTTCACACCGTCCACCACCGTCTCGCGACAGCCCGGTACGTCGGTGGTAATGACAGGGCGCCCCATGGCCATCGCTTCCTGCGTGCTGCGAGGCACGCCTTCACGGTATGAAGGCAATACATACACACTGGTCTTGGCCAGCCAGGGCTTCACATTCACCTGGCCGGGCCATTCCACGGTGCCATCGTCGAGCCAAGGCTGTATGTCGGCTTGGTTGATAGCACCGGGATTTTCGTCCAGCCCACCGAGCAGGTAAAAACGTACCTCTGGGTGTTGCGCTTTCACCAACCGTGCCGCTTGCAGATATTCCAAAATGCCTTTTTCGCGCAGCAGCCGGGCAATCAGCGTGAAGCTGATGGGCTGGGTATGGGGTAGCTGCAAGGGCCAGTCGGACAACGGCACGCCAATGCCCCCCAAAATCACCGTTTTGTGCGGCGGCAGGCCGCACAAGCGGTGCAAGTCGGCCGCGTCGTCTGGGTTAAGCACCACTACCTTGTGCGCCAGCTTGAATGCCAGACGGTATAGCGTAGCCAGCACCGCGCCCACCAGCCGCTGCTTGAGAGTGCGGCCATTGGCACTTTCGGTAAAGGCGTAGCCCATGCCCTCCACCATGGCCACGCGGTGCGGCACACCCGCAAGAGCTGCGGCAAGCATGCCCCACACATTGGTTTTGGCAGCATGGGTGAACACCACATTAGGCTTGCTTCCTTTGAAGTGCCGCCATAGTTGAAAAAGCGTACGTAGGTCGGCAACGGGATTGAGGCCGGCACGGGACAAGCCGTAAGTAGCCGTTTGCGCTCCAAGAGTTTGGGCTGCCGCTAGCGTTTGCGGCAGCCAGTCAGGCGCCAGCACCTGCACATGCACACCTTTAGCACACAGGGCTTGAATCAACGGCCCACGGAAATTAGTGACTGATGGGGAGTAGTGAGAGACGATGGCGATTCTGCTTACAATCATTTAATTAAAAATTCGTATGGAATAAATGGAGAATCCCCGACTTCAGCAGTGCTTAGAAAGCCCCTCATATTAAAAATAAACCCCAATAAGCCAGCGACAATAAAACAAATTTTAGATTTTGGATTTAGATTTAAAAAGTTTGCTTTTTTAAGAATAACCAGAGAAATCGGGGCGGCCAACAAAAGAAGATTAAGCAGCCTAAGCCCCGCATAACTATATGAAGATAAAAAAATTAGGGCTACGGCCAAAAAAGTATTTATTACAACAAAAAAAAGACGATCCGCATAAGAAAGACCAGACACAAGAACCGCCAATAGAATCGGGAACATAACAAACAAAAGGGAGAATCCAGAAAATTGAGATGGCGACCTCATTTCACTGTACAAAAATATACGTGGCAGAATCGATTCCGCCGATAAAAGCAAGGCAAATATCAAAGGGGGAAAAAAAGCCACCATGTAAACTACATGGCGTGGCGAAAAAATCTTGGACATAATACAGACTAAAATAAACAAAAAAATGGCCGAGAAATGAAATGCGACACCCAAAACAGAAAAGAGCAGCCAAAGATAAAATTTTTGCCTAGTGTAATATTGAAAAGCAAGTAAAATCAAAATCGAAGCCAAACCAATGCGAAGTACATTCATAGAGTACTGAAAGAAAAACATCGGAAGAAAAAAAGCAATCACAAAAAATAACTCATCAGAATTAGATCGCCTTACATATATTAGCAGTAAGATAGTAAAAATTACAGAAACAATTCTGACAAGAATTTCATCGGATTGAATGAATAACGCCAAAAACCAAATTACAAGAGAAAATCCCGGCTCATAACCAGGAAATCCAAAAGGCACCCTAAGCAGACTAAATATATCTTCATATGCCACAGTGTCCGTTCCAACGCTACCTCGCAATGCCGCAAATAAACCCAAAAAGACAATTGCAAGATATGAAAAGAGTTTCCCGCGATAATGAGTCAACGACCCAATAGCTAAAGAATAATATACCGGCAACATCGAAAAAATGTAAATTTTCATTTTTCAAAAATGAAAATAATTTCTTTAATACAATTAATTCTTATTCAATAAATTTTGCAACCGCGAGTCTTCGCAAGAAACGAATCCATGACCATCCTACCAGTAAAAAATAGTAAGCACTATTTATTTGCGCAGCACCCACAATTTCTCGGTATGCATTCAGCTCGCCCATTTGCATTTTCCACAAATTTGAAGATAGCCCAGCACTAGCAAAGTCTGGCTTAAAAGAATAGCTGAGCGGAAGATTGATTTTAGCCATCAACTGACCTGCGCATACAATTTTTAGCCATAACGAGTAATCCTCGGAATAACGCATATGCGACGAGAATCTCTGTGGGACATCACGACGCAGCATAACCGATCGCGTAGGGAGGTGATTTTTGAACAACAAACAATTTTTACTTATCTCATCATAAGGAATAGACTCGATAACGAACTGCAGCGATGGCGACTGAATGCCCAGGCCGTACTTAATCGATTCATGACCTGAAATTGAGATATGTTGATTATTAGACATCCAACCATATTGGATTTCTATTTTTTGTGGATGCCAAGCATCATCTGCATCGAGGAATGCGATGTAATTTTGGCGGGCGGCTGACCAACCCGCATTTCGCGCTTCACCTGGACCACCATTTCTCTTCAGATCGATTACCCGAATCCACCCATCAGAATACCTTGATTGAATTTTCTTGAGAAGCTCAATTGTTCCGTCAGTACTACAGTCATTTACCAAAATTACTTCTGCCGGCAATACTGTTTGCTCTGAGATCGAAGCAATGGCACGCTCAATGGTATCAACACAGTTGTAACACGGGATAACAGTTGATACATCAACCATCAATTTATTCAACTTTTTCATTGGTATTTATGCTTTTTATTCAAAAAACTAATTTGAATTTATTGAAGATTTCTATTTAAATACAACAGGGTTAAGTTGAGTGCTTTTCGCTTTAAAGATACACGAGCCATCAACGCAAGAGTTTTGGATAGTTTTTTATAAGTCGCAAGATGTAAAGCGCTACTTGCAACCCTTTCCAGCGTTCAGTTTCGAGCTGAACACAAAAGAACTCAGATAGGGTACCCGCCAAATTGACAGAACTCACGCCTGTGTCACCAAACCGGCCAGCAAGAAAATTCCCAATTGCAATAGATGCGCCAGATTGAACTGCACGCTTGACAAATAGTTGATCTGCAGCAATTGGATAGGCTTTCGAGTAATACCCAACTGACTTTTGGTTATGCAGCGACTTCCGAAACACTGATCCAATTGCATGTCCAGTGACGTAAGCCATGCCTCCATGAAACCATGAAGCTCCACTTGGACGTCTAACGACATGGCGTCCATTCATTATTGCAACTGCTGCCGTCAAAATGTCAGCCCCTGTCCGTAAAGCTAATTTCTTAAAATTCTCAACTGCAGCCTTATCGAGTTCATCGTCGGCGCCGCTGACGAGATAATATTCACAACTTGCAAGTCTGACTGCCTTATTCAACGCATCATATATCCCAAAATCAGGCCGTGAATCAATCACTAAATTTCTCAGTTGCGACTTGGCCTTTTCTAGAATCTCTAACGTTCCATCGGTAGATCCACCGTCCGCCACCACCCACTCAAAGTCTTGGTCGGTTTGCGCAACGAGTGATTCGATGAGCCTTGGCAAGTGCTCTGCCGCGTTGTATGTGGCCGTGATGATGCTGATAGTGGGTGTAGCTGATTCAGTCATGCCAACGTACTCTGTTTGAAGTCTTCATACGCCAGCCGAAGCCCCTCGTCCAGTTCAACAGCTGCTTGCCAACCGAGTTGATGCAGCTTGCTGCTCTGCATCAGCTTACGCGGTGTGCCATCGGGTTTGGAGGTGTCGAAACGTATGCTTCCTTCGTAGCCGACGACATGGGCCACCTGCTGGGCCAATTCACCAATGGTGTGGTCTTGGCCACTGCCTACATTCAAATGTGAGCACATGAGCTGCACCTGTGACTGCCACACCTCGGGGGGCAGGTTCATCACATGCACGCTCGCAGCGGCCATGTCATCTACGTACAAAAATTCTCGGCGCGGTGTGCCGCTGCCCCACACCACCACTTCGGAGTCGCCGCGCTGCCTGGCTTCGTGAAAGCGGCGAATCAGTGCCGGGATGACGTGGCTGTTTTCGGGGTGGTAGTTGTCGCCCGGGCCGTACAGGTTGGTGGGCATCACGCTGCGGTAGTCGCGACCATACTGGCGGTTATAGCTTTCGCACAGCTTGATGCCCGCGATTTTGGCAATGGCGTAGGGTTCATTGGTGGGCTCCAAAGGTCCAGTCAGCAAGGCGTCTTCAGCCATAGGCTGCGCAGCCAGTTTGGGGTAGATGCACGAGGAGCCCAGAAACAACAGCTTCTGCACGCCAGCCATGTGCGCAGCATGGATGACGTTGGCCTGAATCATCAGGTTGTCGTAAATGAATTCGGCCGGGTAGGTGTTGTTGGCATGTATGCCGCCCACCTTCGCCGCCGCCAGGTACACCTGCTCAATCCGCTGTTGCTGGAAAAAGGCCTGTACGGCCGCCTGGTTGCGCAAATCGAGCTCGGCGTGCGTGCGGGTGATGATGTGTTGCACACCCTGCGCCCTGAGGCGCCGAACAATGGCCGAGCCGACCATGCCGCGGTGGCCTGCGACGAAAATGGTTGGTTGCACAGGGGTGTGATTGGTCATGATCAGTTTTCTACCGAAACCACCACATCGTGCCCATGCGCCTTCAGCAGCGCATGGCGCTGCGCGGCCTTCAGGTCTTCGGCCACCATTTCGGCGCACATCTCCTGCACGGTGATTTCGGGCACCCAGCCCAGCTTTTCTTTGGCCTTGGTGGGGTCACCCAGCAGAGTGTCCACTTCGGTGGGGCGGAAGTAACGCGGGTCCACACGCACCAGCACGTCGCCTACCTTCACTGCAGGGGCTTTGTCGCCATCTACGGCCTGCACCACGGCGTGTTCATCAATACCCTGGCCTTCAAACCGCAGGGTGATGCCCAGTTCACGGGCTGACCATTCGATGAACTGGCGCACGCTGTACTGCACGCCTGTGGCAATCACAAAGTCTTCGGGCTGGTCCTGCTGCAGCATCATCCACTGCATGCGCACGTAGTCTTTGGCGTGGCCCCAGTCGCGCAAGGCATCCATGTTGCCCATGTACAGGCATGCTTCCAGCCCTTGTGCAATGTTGGCCAAGCCCCGAGTGATTTTGCGGGTGACGAAGGTTTCACCCCGGCGCGGGCTTTCGTGGTTGAAGAGAATGCCGTTGCAGGCGTGCAGGCCATAGGCCTCGCGGTAGTTCACCACGATCCAATAGGCATAGAGCTTGGCTACCGCGTACGGGCTCCGTGGGTAGAAGGGCGTGGTTTCCTTCTGCGGGGTTTCCTGCACCAGGCCATACAGTTCGCTGGTGGATGCCTGGTAGAAACGGGTTTTCTTTTCCAGCCCAAGAATGCGAATGGCCTCCAGCAGGCGCAGGGTGCCCATGGCGTCCACATCGGCCGTGTACTCGGGCGACTCGAACGACACCGCCACGTGCGACTGAGCGCCCAAGTTGTATACCTCGTCTGGCTGCACCTCTTGCAAAATGCGGATTAGGTTGGAGGTATCGGTCAAGTCCCCGTAATGCAAGCGGAAATGGGCGTTTTCCACATGCGGGTCTTGGTAGATGTGGTCGATCCGCTGGGTGTTGAACAACGAAGCCCGGCGCTTGATGCCGTGCACCTCGTAGCCTTTGGCCAGCAGGAATTCGGCCAGGTAGGAACCATCTTGACCGGTGATACCAGTAATAAGTGCTTTTTTCAAAAAAACTTTCTCCTGCGACTCAATAACAAGCCAAACATCAATGACATCTCAGCAACCACCAGTGAAATAGCCGCACCCTTTAGACCAAGCAACGGAAGTAAAACAGAAATCAGAAATAAGCACAGCACCCCAAAGAAGACCCTCATTTTAACAAAATCCACATACTTACGATCCAAAATATAGTAAATCTCTATCACTACGTTAGGAAATCTGAATATAAAGTAAGCCGACGCAACCGAGAGAATAATCACACCTTCGCCATAACCCAAAGGATAAATTCGAGAGAAAAACAAATAAGCAAAAACCTGATAAACCAAAGACACCAGCAAACCAAGGCCGCTCATTAGGAATATTAGCTGGCCATACGACCATATTTTCTCGCCACGAGAAAGCCTTGGCATGTACAACGACCATAGGACACTCACAGCTATTTGCCCCACACCCATAAATGTCATCGCAGCCGAATATACACCCAAGCTTTCAGCCCCCAACCCCCACTGAATCACAAGCTTATCAGCACCAAAGTACAGGAAAAAAGAGAAAAATGAAATGCTATACAAGCCCCAGCTTCTCCAATCCAATAAAACCTTCTTTAAATCAATAACTAAATTTTGCTTACTCAAACCAGAATACAAACCAAAGAAACCCAACCACGAAGCATAAACAACTAACGAAGAAATTGAACCAACCAGCAACGCCAATACCAGATTATCAAAATTCAAAAAAATTAAGATTTTCAACAATACAGGAAGCGGCCTGACAAATACCTCTAATACTGAAAACCTTGTCAACCTATTATCTGACTGATAGCTATAGTACAAAGTCTTATGAATTACGCCGAGTGCATAAGCCTCCAGAACAAGAACCGCAAACAACAAAAAGTTCTCGCCGCCATAAATCAAAAGAGGCACTTGAATTGCCAATATTATCAAAAATACAAAAGAGGAAACACCAAGCAAACAAGATGCACTCGCATAACCCGCAAGCAATCCATCTTTACTTAAGAAATAATCTTTTAACCCAAGATCAGAAAACCCAACAAGCAAGGAAAAAAACACCAACACATACGAAAAATCTCCAAAATACTTAACATCCACACCCTTCGCTACAATGATCAAAAATAGCAAACTAGACAAGGGCGTCAATATCATTGGCATTGACACTAAAAAGATTTTTTTTAATTCTTTTAAAATCAAGGGAAATACCCCCAGGAACTCCTGGCAACCCAAAAATTAATACGGAAGAAAATAGAAGGAAACAAGCGGGAGTTCATTTCCGGCGCCCATACGCATCTTGCAAACGCACGATGTCGTCTTCGCCCAGGTAACTGCCGGATTGCACCTCGATGATCTCGAGTGGAATACTCCCGGGGTTGGCCAACCTGTGAACTTCACCCAGAGGGATGTAAGTGCTCTGATTCTCCGTTAAGAGCAGTGTTTCGCTGCCACGGGTAATTTCGGCGGTTCCTTTCACCACCACCCAATGCTCCGCGCGGTGGTGGTGTTTTTGCAGGCTGAGGCTGGCGCCGGGATTGACCTGGATGCGCTTGACCTTAAAGCGCTCACCCTCGTCTACGCTGTCGTACCAGCCCCATGGGCGTTGTACTTTGCGATGCGCTGAATACTCTTCGCGCTGTGATTTTTGCAGTTGGGCCACGATGTGTTTGACATCCTGGCTTCGTACTTTGTCGGTCACCAACACGGCGTCAGGGGTTTCCACCACGATGAGATCGTGCACGCCCACTAGGCTGACGAGGCGGCTCGTGGCGTGCACCAAGTTGTCTCTGCTGTCTGTGCTCAGCACATCCCCCACGTGGGCGTTGCCATATTGGTCTTTGGGCAGCACGTTCCAGACGGCGTCCCAGGCGCCCAAGTCATTCCAGCCCGCGTCCAGCGGCGCCATGTGGATGGGGAAGGCGCTGCCTGGGCAGTGTTCCATGACGGCGTAGTCCACCGACTCGGCTGGGATAGAGGAAAATTCCGACTTCCCGGGACGCACAAAGGAAGTGCTGAGGTTTGGGTCTGTGTGGCGATGGTTCCAGGCCCGCGCTGTGGCTTGGTGAATGTCGGGCCGGAAGTGCTCAAGCGCCTTGAGCCAGACCGAGGCTTTGAGGACAAACATGCCCGCGTTCCAGAAGTAACCCCCCTCATTCACATAGGCTTGTGCAATGGCTACATTGGGCTTTTCCACAAAGCGCTTCACGGTGTGAGTGACCGCCGTAGTACCTGCTGGGACATCACCTTTTTCGACCTGGATGTAGCCATATCCGGTTTCGGGCCGGCTGGGGGTGACACCCAAAATGACAATGCTGCCTTGAGCGGCTTGTTCTATTGCACTTTGTATGGCAGAGGTGAAGGCAGCAACATCCGTCACGGTTTGGTCTGCCGGGGTGACAACCAGAACAGGATCCTCCCCATTTTGGATGGCAGCATAAGCTGCGAGAGTGAGGGCGGGAGCGGTGTTGCGACCCACAGGCTCCAGCAAAGCAGACCCGAGGGGAATATTCGCCTCTCGCAGTTGCTCAGCGGCAAGAAAGCGATGTTCTTCCCCGGTGACGATGATAGGGGCAGCCACTTGAATGGCACTATTGCCCACACCCATCAAGCGCTTTGCCGCCTGCTGGAACAGACTCTCATCCCCCGTCAGACACAAGAACTGTTTAGGAAAACCCGTACGCGATAGGGGCCACAGGCGGGTGCCGGAACCTCCACAAAGAATCACAGGGACTGCATCGATCATTTACGTTAACTTTGACTTGGCTTAGCGGTTGGTTTTGGGCACGCTACCGCCCTGCCGTGCAGCGCACAGCATCAAAAAAACGAACCCACGGCGGTGCCTGAGCCAAGGCTCAGGCGGCGCGCTGCTGTTCGTGAACCCAGACGTGATCCACCACCCCTTCGGCCGGCTGGTAGCCGCTGACACATTGCGCCAGTAGCGCCTTGAGGGCGGGAACGTCGCCGTGCTGGGCAGCTTGCTCGATGCGTTGCAGCAAAGGTTGCAAGGCCGACCAGGGCAAAAATTCTTCGTGCGCCTTGAGGATGCGCGAGTGCTGCGTGGGCGTAGGGTTGTCGCCGATGAGCAGCTCTTCGTACAGCTTTTCGCCAGGACGCAGGCCGGTGGTGACGATCTCGATGTCACCGTGGGGGTGTTGCGCGTCGCGCACGGTGAGGCCAGAGAGTTCGACCATGCGGCGGGCAAGGTCTTGAATGCGAACGGGCTCGCCCATGTCGAGCACGAACACATCGCCCCCGCTGGCCATGGCACCGGCCTGGATAACGAGCTGGGCGGCCTCGGGGATGGTCATGAAATAGCGGGTAATGTCCGCATGGGTGAGCGTGACGGGCCCGCCTTGCTGAATTTGCTGCCGGAACAACGGCACCACGGAACCACTGGAGCCCAGTACGTTGCCAAACCGCACCATGCACAGCGTGGTGACCGATTCAGGGTGCGCGGCATGCAGCGATTGCAGCACCAACTCGGCCAGTCGCTTGCTGGAGCCCATGATGTTGGTAGGGCGAACGGCCTTGTCGGTGCTGATGAGCACCATTTCCTGCACCTGGGCAGCCATGCATTCCTGGGCCACCACCCAGGTGCCCCAGACGTTGTTGAGCACACCCTGCAGCGGGTTGTGCTCCACCATGGGCACGTGCTTGTAGGCGGCCGCGTGGTAAACCGTGTGCGGGCGCCACGTGTGCAGCACGCTGCGGATGCGGGCGGCGTCTTGCACGGAGCCCAGCAGGGCAATGACTGGGCACTGGGCCTTGGGTAGGAGTTCCTGCTCGATCTGGTACAGCGCGTATTCGCTCACATCGAGCAGCAGCAAGGCCTTGGGCTGACAAGCGAGCACCTGGCGGGCGATTTCGCTGCCGATGCTGCCCCCTGCCCCGGTGATAAGCACCACCTTGCCGTGCGTGTTGCGGTTGAGCAGCAGACCGTTGGGTGGCACCGGATCACGGCCCAACAGGTCTTCAATGTCGAGCTCTTTCACATCACTCAACGTGACACGGCCACTGGCCAGATCAGCCAAAGCGGGTAAGGTGCGAACGAGAACGGGATACGACTGGAGGGCGTTGAGGATCTCGTTTTTGCGCTGACGGCTGGCAGAAGGCAGGGCAAGAAGGACTTCGTCGGCCTGGGTCTTGGCCAACACTCGATTGAGTTGAGCGGGGTTAAAAACGCGCAAGTTGTCCAACGTATGCCCGTGGAGGCGGGCATCGTCATCGAGGTAGCCCACCACCAGTTGCTGGCTGGACCGGGCCATGGCTGCCGCTATCTGGCGGCCAGCCGAGCCGGCGCCATAAACCAGCACGCGCGGCACGCCGTGGCGCGTCTTGCGGGAGGCTCGGTAAGTGCTGTCGAGCAACACACGCGCGAACAAGCGCGCGATCACCATGAACAACAACAAGGTGACAGGTTGTGCAACACCAACTGACCTTGGCACCCCCGGCAGTAGCTTGGCAATGGTGACCAACGACACAAAAACAACGGCGTAAACCAACCAGACCTTTCCGAGGGACATAAGGGCGTTCCAGCCCGTGTACCTGAAGATGGCACGGTAGGTTCCAGCTAATGCCAGCAACGGCAACAACAGGAGCACGGACAGCGCCGAGGTGCGCCAGAAAATGCCGTCTAGCGGATACCAGATTTCAAACCGGAGGCTGAGACTTAGCCAGACAGTAGCAAGACACAGCGCTACATCCAGCCCGATGACCAATGACTGCTTGAGGAGCCTGGGCCACAGCAGTATTCCTTGAAGTTTCGAGGGCTCCAGACTCATGAGGCACTCCACAACCCCGGCACTACTGAGTAAACGTGCGCGTTCTTGGCGACTACTGAAGTATCGGTGCGGTTGCTGAACCACCGCAGGCGAACAGACCACACGGTCAGAGTCATGAAACTGGCCATAGCACCCAAGGCATGCGACGTTAGCTTGCCGATAGGTTGAGGCCGACCCCGGTCAATTTCCATGGCGAAACGACACCTTACGAGCCCAAATTGCCCTGATTGGCTTTGGACTTGGCGACAAACTCCACAAAAAAGGCCAGCATCACCCCACCCATCAACCCCAACATGGCCGCCAGGGCAAGCACCAGCCCTTTCTTGGGCTTCGAAGGTTTGGCCGGAGCTACGATGTCGCCCAGCAATTCGGTTTGACGTGTTTGAGGGGGCGCCAGTTGACGCTCCAGCGCCAAGCGCTCCACATCCAGCTGGTTGATGGAGTTGGACAGCGGCACTCGCTCCAACATCACCAACGAGGCCTGCACGTTGTCTTTGGCCTTGAGTTGTTCGGCAAGCTGGGTGAGGTCGGTGTATTGCTGTTGCAGGGTGGCACGCTGCTCGTTAAGCTGCACAAGGCGCTGTTCCACCGGTTGTGTATTTCGCACAAACATGACCTGATGCGCTTCCCGCACATCAGCCGCCACTTTGTTCAGTAAATCCGCCGCCGATTGGGGCGTGTCACCTTCGGCTGTGAGCTGCAGTGTGGTGGTCACGCCTTTCTGCACTGCAGCTTTGGTAATGAACGGACGCTCGCGCTTGATACCATTGGCGACGTCTTCACCATAGCCGGCGAGCAGGCGAGAAGACAACTCTTCAGCGCCCTCCAGCAAGTTGGGGGCATTGTCGGAATCTTGCTTTACTTGCCCTATGCGCAGCTTGACGCTGGCCTCGTAAACCGGCGCTTTCAAAAAAGCAAACGCTGCCCCTGCTGCCAGGCACACGAGCAAGCTGGAGACGATGAGCCATTTGCGCTTGACGAGCGTTTGCCACAACTCCCACAGGCTGATTTCGTCATCGGCATAGGGAGCAGCGGGCGGGGTTTGTGTTGGGAGTGCCATGTGAGGGGTTACAAATCTTTTCTTGCTGGACCAACGTGTTTGTAGCGACACGAATATGGCAGAAGTAGCAAGCCTGAACCCAACCCAATTGCACCGTTGGAGCAAACAGACGTTAACTATTATTTTTTTTATACGGGCTGCTTTTGAAGAAGCATGCTACCGCCCTGCCGTGACGCGATCGACATTCGCTGACGGAATTATGGCACGCGCCGCAGAGCAAAAAACGCCAACGGATCAATCCGCCGTTGTACGATGCAACGCAGCTGCCCCTATTGGAACCGCCACTGGGCGCGACAACAACTCGATCAACACCAGGCTGCGCCGTTCGCCATCTCCGATCTGGTAGATGCCTTCGAGCCCAGCGAAAGGGCCTTGGGTGATCACAACATGGTCGCCAGGTGTGAACAGCGGGTCCACTACGTCCAGGTGGCCACGCTCGTGATGCTGGATTTCGCGAACCAGCGCATCGTCCACGCGGGCGGGCTGTGTGCCGAAAGTGACGAGGCGGCTAACCCCGCGGGTGGAGCGTACAGGCCCCCAGGCTGGCCCTTGAAGGGAATCGCTGAGCTGGATGAAGAGGTAACGCACAAACAGGGGTTCCACCACCACAACCGATTTGCCGCGACGCAGTCGCTCGCGCCTTAGCGTGGGCAAGTAACAGTTGTAACCCTGATTTTCCAGATGCTGGAGGGCAATGGATTCCTGCCGAGGTTTGGTGTGGACGAGGTACCAGGGCATGTCAGGCAAAGCGTTCTACTAGTAGCAATGTGGGGGCGCTGCTGTCTTTCGCGGCCAGCAACGGCTCGCCCTGCAGCGGCCAGGCAATCCCCAGTTGCGGATCGCTCCACAACAGGCTGCGCTCGTGCTCGGGGTACCAGTAGTCGGTGGTTTTGTAGAGGAACTCGGCCGATTCACTCAACGTGAGGAAGCCGTGCGCAAAACCGGGCGGCACCCACATCTGCTTGTGGTTGTGGGCGCTGAGCACCTCGGCCACCCACTGGCCAAAGGTGGGGCTGCTTTGGCGCAGGTCCACCGCCACGTCAAACACCTCGCCTTGCACCACGCGCACCAGCTTGCCTTGGGGGTGCTGGATTTGGTAGTGCAACCCGCGCAGCACACCCCGGGCGGACTTGCTGTGGTTGTCTTGCACGAACTGCACGCCCTGCAGGCCGGTGGCCTGCTCAAAGTCGCGCTGGTTGAAGCTTTCGAAAAAAAAGCCACGCGCGTCGCCGAACACTTTGGGTTCAAGCACCAGGACTTCGGGGATGGCGGTGGGGGTGACGGTGTAGGGCATGGCTACCTTTACTTGAGCAAACCCAGCAGGTACTGCCCATAACCGCTTTTGGCCAGGGGCTGCGCGAGCTGCTGCAGTTGCTCGGCGCCGATCCAGCCGTTGCGCCAGGCGATTTCTTCCGGGCAGGCGATCTTCAGGCCCTGGCGCCGCTCCAGCGTGGCAATGAACTGCCCGGCGTCCAGCAGGCTGTCGTGGGTACCTGTGTCCAGCCAGGCGTAGCCCCGGCCCATGGTCTGCACGTTGAGTTGGCCTTGCTGCAGGTAGGCCTGGTTGACAGTGGTGATTTCCAGCTCACCACGCGCGCTGGGCTTGACGGCCTTCGCAATGTCCACCACCTGTTGGTCGTAAAAATAAAGGCCAGTGACGGCGTAATTGCTCTTGGGTTGTTTGGGCTTTTCTTCGATGCTGATGGCCTGGCCCTGGGGGTTGAACTCCACCACGCCGTAGCGTTCGGGGTCTTGCACGTGGTAGGCAAACACCGTGGCACCGTTGGTTTGCGCGTCGGCCGCTTTGAGCAGGGGCTGAAAGTCGTGCCCGTAGTAGATGTTGTCGCCCAGCACCAGGGCGCTGGGTGCGTTGCCGATGAACTGCTCGCCAATTATGAAGGCCTGGGCCAGCCCATCGGGGCTGGGCTGCACGGCGTACTGCAGGTTCATGCCCCACTGGCTGCCGTCGCCCAGCAGTTGCTGGAAGCGCGGTGTGTCTTGCGGGGTGCTGATAACGAGCACGTCCCGCATGCCGGCCAGCATGAGGGTGCTGAGCGGGTAGTAGATCATGGGCTTGTCGTACACCGGCAGCAGTTGTTTGCTGATGGCCAGCGTGGCCGGGTGCAGCCGCGTGCCGGAGCCGCCGGCGAGGATGAGGCCTTTGCGTGGGGTCATGGGTTTGCTCTTTCTACCGGATCAGAGAACTTCTGCCAGCATACGGTCCACCCCTTGCTGCCATGGCGGCAGGGTGAGCCCAAAGGTGCTTTGCAGCAGCGCGGTGTTGAGCCGCGAGTTGTGCGGCCGGCGTGCGGGCGTTGGGAAGGCACTGGTGGGCACGGGATCGATGGACTGGACCTGCCAGCCGCCCTGGGGTTGCAGGTGCTGCGCCTGGGCGATGACGTGCCGAGCGTAGCCGTGCCAGGTCGTTTCGCCAGCGGCCGCCAGGTGGTAGGTGCCCTGCCCTTCGCCGGCGCGCAGCAGGTGGCGTATGCAGTGGGCGGTGACGTCGGCAATCAGCTCGGCGCCGGTGGGCGCGCCGAACTGGTCGTCGATGACGGTGAGGCGTTCGCGCTCGCGCGCCAGGCGCAGCATGGTTTTGGCGAAGTTGCCGCCGCGTGCTGCGTACACCCAGCTTGTGCGCAGGATGAGATGCTGGCGGCTGGCCTGCAGGATGTGTTGTTCGCCTTCGAGCTTGGTGAGGCCGTAGGCGTTGAGCGGGCCGGTGGCATCGCCTTCCTGCCAGGGGGTGTGGCCGCTGCCGTTGAAGACGTAGTCGGTGCTGTAGTGCACCAGCCAAGCGCCCACCTCGTGCGCGGCCTGGGCGAGCACGCCGGGGGCTTCGGCGTTGATGCGGCGGGCCAGGGCGACGTCGGACTCGGCTTTGTCCACGGCGGTGTAGGCGGCGGCATTGACGATGACGTGCGGGCGCACGGCATGGACCGTGCGGGCCAGGCCGGCCAGGTCGGATAGGTCGCCGCACAAGGGCTGGTCCGGCGGGGGCAGACCCTGCCAGGCGGGCAGGTGGGCGGCTTGCTGGGGCGTCAAGCCGTCGCGGTCCAGCGCAATGAGCCGGCCCAGCGGCGCCAGGCTGCGTTGCAGCTCCCAGCCGACCTGGCCGTTTTTTCCAAGTAGCAATATGTTCATGCGGGAGCGGGCACCCAGGGGTTGAGAAGACTGAGCCCGTCGATGCCGGTGAAGTCGGCCACGTTGCGGGTCACCAGCGTGGCCTGGTGCAGCAGCGCCAAGGCAGCGATTTGGGCATCGGCATGGCCGATGGGCCGACCGGCGCGGCTGCGCTGGGCCTTGACCACGGCGTACATTTGCGCGGCCGCAACATCAAACGCCCACAGGCGGCCGGCAAAGTCCTGCTCGAACATGGCCCCAGCGGCGGCCTGCAGGGCACGCTGGCGTTGACCGGGGGGCATCAAGGCCAGGCCGGCCCCGATTTCGGCCACGGTGATGGCGCTGGTGTACAAGCGGTCTGGCGACTGTTGCCCCACCCAGTCCAGCACCGCTGGGGCGGGTTGCGGCCGCATCCATTCCGACAGCACGTTGGTATCGAGAAGGTAGCGCTCGGTCATGCGTCAAATCGGGGCAGTTCGCGCTCGTTTTCGTCTCGGGCGGGCACGCTCAAGTCGTCGCCCTCCAAGCCCTGGAAACGCTGGCGAACCCGCTGCAGCCACGCGGCGCCGTCGGGGTTGGGCTGGGCAGTGGCCAAGGCATCGGCCAGAATGACGCGCGCCTCCTGCTCCATGGAACGCCCATGCCCCGCCGCGCGCAAACGCAGGTTGCGTTTGAGGCGTTCGTCCAGATTGCGTATGGTGAGTGTGGCCATGACTTGAAAACCTCCGAGGGCCGAGTGACAGCAATGCAGTCAATGTAAACATCGCAGGCAATGGAGTCAAGGCGCCGTGGGGCGGCGGGCTTCAGCGGTTACATCAAGCCACTCGCCGCATTTGAGACTGGATCAACTGCAACAGGAACTCAGGTGCCAAGTCGGCCCCGTTGGCCCAGACCACGGTACCGGCCGCATCGTCTTGCCGCGCGGTTGCAAACAGGGTCTCGTCTTTCAATGGCGCAAACATGTCACCCCACAGCTCGTCGGCCAGCGACAACTCTCCAGAAACGCCGTTGTTGAAACGAACAAACAACCGATAGCCCGGCAGCGGCTGAACATGGGTGGTGTGAAGAAACATGGTGGCTCACTCCAAAGGCTCAATGGGTTTCAGCGGTTTGCGCAGTTGCGCCAAGGTCCAATCTTCCATCAATTCCACCTGGTGTTGATCGAGCCAATCCAGCACTGCACGCAGTGCCCGTTTGGGAAACTCGCCCCGGACCACACCCGACTCGATTTCCACCAAGACCTCGTACTTGCCGTAGATAGCATGGAAATGCGGCGCCGGATGGTCACCCCAATACATGTAGATGACGATGCCGAGAAAGCGGCTGATTTCAGGCATGTGGCTTCACCCGTACTGCTTTTGCACCCAGTCGCGGTAGCTGCCGCTCTGCACGTGCGCCACCCACTCGGGGTTGGCCAGGTACCACTGCACCGTCTTGCGGATGCCGGTCTCGAAGGTTTCGGCCGGCTTCCAGCCCAGTTCGCGTTCGATCTTGCGCGCGTCGATGGCGTAGCGCCGGTCGTGGCCAGGGCGGTCGGGCACGTGGGTGATTTGCGTTTTGTAGCTGGTTCCGTTGGCCTTGGGGCGCAGTTCGTCGAGCAGCGCGCAGACGGTGTGCACGATCTCGATGTTGGGCTTTTCGTTCCAGCCGCCGACGTTGTAGGTTTCGCCCAGGCGCCCGCCTTCGAGCACGCGGCGGATGGCGCTGCAGTGGTCTTTGACGTAAAGCCAGTCACGCACCTGCAGGCCGTCGCCATAGACCGGCAGGGGTTTACCCGCCAGGGCGTTGACGATCATGAGCGGGATGAGCTTTTCGGGGAAGTGGTAAGGCCCGTAGTTGTTGCTGCAGTTGGTGGTGAGCACCGGCAGGCCGTAGGTGTGGTGCCAGGCGCGCACCAGGTGGTCGCTCGCGGCTTTGCTCGCGCTGTAGGGGCTGTTGGGCTCATAGGCGTTCGTCTCCGCAAACGGCGGATCGTCTTTGGAGAGGGTACCGTAAACCTCGTCGGTGCTGACGTGCAGGAAGCGGAAGGCGGTTTTGTCGGCTTCTGGCAAGGCGGACCAGTAGGCCCGCACGGCTTCGAGCAGGCGGAAGGTGCCGACGATGTTGGTCTGGATGAAGTCTTCCGGCCCGTGGATGGAGCGGTCCACATGGCTTTCGGCGGCAAAGTGCAGCACGGCGCGGGGGCGGTGCTCGGCCAGCAGGGCATCTACCAGCGCGCGGTCGCCCAGGTCGCCTTGTACAAACACATGGCGCGCATCGCCCTGCAGGCTGGCGAGGTTTTCCAGGTTGCCGGCGTAGGTGAGTTTGTCGAGGTTGACGACGGGCTCGTCGCACTGGGCCAGCCAGTCGAGCACGAAGTTGCTGCCAATGAAGCCGGCGCCGCCGGTGACGAGGATCATTCCCTGAAGCTCCTGTTGAAGTTGGCTCCCAATTATCGGTGCAGCGACACCTGCCGGGCCGACACCGCCAGCGACCGCGCGCACGCGTTGCACAATGCACGCTCGACGCAACCTATTGACGAAGGAACTACCCCGTGTCTGACCTGAAAGCCGCTTTTGAAGCTTCTGTGGCCGCAACCAAAGACCTGACCCAGCGCCCCGACAACCAGACGTTGCTGAAGCTCTACGCCCTGTACAAGCAGGCCACCGAGGGCGACAACGCCACCACCAAGCCCGGCTTCAGCGACCTGGTGGGCCGCGCCAAGTGGGACGCCTGGACGGCCCTGAAGGGCACCAGCGCCGACGACGCGATGCAGCACTACATCGACCTGGTGGACACGCTGGAGTAAACGGCTGGTCAGGCCAGCGCCACCTCCACCAGGCAGTCGTAAAAGGTGGGGGCTCGGCCCAGGTCGGTGAGGCGCTGGCTGGTAAGCTCGTTCACGTTGGTGCCATTGAGCCCCAGCTTGCGCCACCAGATGCCCAGGCCATTGACCACGCCGGGGCGGGCGCGCTCCGTCACCTGGGCGGCGCAGAGGTAGGTACCGCGGTCATTGAACACCCGCACGGTGGCGCCATCGGCAATGCCGCGCGCTGCGGCATCTTCGGGGTGGATTTCCAGCAGCGGCTGGCCTTCGGCATCGCGCAGCGACTGCACGTTGACGAACGTGGAGTTGAGGAAATTGCGCGCCGGCGGCGAGATCATCGCCAGGGGGTAGCGCGGGTCGCTGCCCGGCGCTTCGTGGTTGGGCAAGACCTCGGGCAGGCCGTCGCGCCCCAGCGCGGCCAGCCGTTCGCTGAACAGCTCGCACTTGCCCGATGGGGTGGGAAAACCGCCCTGGGCAAACGGCGCCTCGGGCAGCGGCAGGGTGACGAAACCGTCGCGCAGCAGGGCCTCGAAATCCACCGCGTCGCCAAAGGCCTGGCGGCACAGGGTCTCGTCGTCCTCCAGAAAACACGGGTCGGTATAGCCCATGCGCTGCGCCAGTTCGCGGAACACCTGGGTGTTGGGCCAGGCCTGGCCCAGTGGCGCAATCGCGGGCCGGTTGAGCAGCACGTCGGTGTGGCCGTAGCTGGCGTGCACGTCCCAGTGCTCCAGCTGGGTGGTGGCGGGCAGCAGGTAGTCGGCGTAGTCGGCCGTGTCGGTCTGGAAGTGCTCCAGCACCACGGTGAACAGGTCGTCGCGGGCGAAGCCTTGCAGCACCTTGGCCGACTCGGGCGCCACCGCCACCGGGTTGCTGTTGTAGACCACCAGCGCCTCGATGCGCGGGCCGAATTCGGGCGAGGCGGGGCGCAGCAGGTCGTCGCCAATGGTGCTCATGTTGACGATGCGCGGCCTCTCCTGGCCCGAGGCCGCGAACAGGTCGGGCCGCTGCAGCACCTGGCGCTGCACCGGAAACACCCCCGAGCTGCTGAGGAGCAAGCCGCCAGCGCGGTGACGCCAGGCACCGATGACGGCCGGCAAGCAGGCCACCGCCCGCACGGCGTTGCCGCCGCCACGGACCCGCTGCATGCCGTAGTTCAGGCGGATGGCCACCGGCGCCCGCTGCTCAAAGCAGCCACCGATGTCGCGCGCCAGCGCCTCGATCTGCGCCACCGGCACACCGCACACCTCGGCGGCCCGCTCGGGTGGCCATTCCAGCGCACGCTCGCGCAACTGCGGCCAGCCCACCGTGTAACGCGCCAGGTAGGCGTGGTCCACCCAGCCATGCTGGATGCACTGGTGCATGAGCGCATAGGCCAGCGCCGCATCGGTGCCGGGCCGCAGGGCGATGTGGGTGTGGCATTTGTCGGCGGTTTCGCTGCGGCGCGGGTCGATGCACACCAGCTTGGCGCCACGGCGCTTGGCCTCTTGCGCATGGCGCCAGAAGTGCAAATTGCTGCCAATGGAATTGCTGCCCCAGATGAGGATGAGGCGGGATTCGGCAAAGTGTTCCACCCGCATGCCCACCTTGGCGCCCAGCGTGTACTCCAACGCCGCCGCGCCGGCCGAAGCGCAGATGGTGCGGTCCAGCCACGAGGCACCCAGGCGGTGGAAGAAGCGCGCGGCCATGCTTTCGCCCTGCACCAGGCCCATGGTGCCCGCATAGCTGTAGGGCAGGATGGCACGCGGGTCGCGCGCGGCAATGGCTTGCAGCCGCTGGGCAATGTCGTCCAGCGCCTCGCTCCACGACACAGGCTCGAACTGACCGGCGCCCTTGGGACCCACGCGCCTGAGGGGTTGCAACAGCCGTTCGGGGTGGTGGGTGCGCTCGTGGTAGCGCGCCACCTTGGCGCACAGCACGCCACCGGTTTGCGGGTGGAGGTGGTTGCCTTGCACCTTCACCGCCACACCGCCCTGCACCGTGGTCACGAGGGAACAGGTGTCGGGACAGTCGTGCGGGCAGGCGCCGACGACGGTGCGGGTTTCGGGGCCCGGAGTGGCGGTGGCGTTCATATCCATGCGGCCATTGTGCGACAGCGGCCCACCCCCTGAACAGTGGCGTGGGTTTTCGTTAACATGGGCGCTCGACGCGAGAGAGACCGGCCATGACACTGAACGACTCCATCCTGGCGCAAGCCGCCGAGCTGACCCGCCTGCGACGCGACATCCACGCCCACCCGGAGCTGTGCTTCCAGGAGGTGCGCACTGCCGAACTGGTGGCCACCAAGCTGGCCGAATGGGGCATCGAGGTGCACCGGGGCCTGGGCACCACCGGTGTGGTGGGCGTGGTGCACGGCCGCGACGGCGGCGCCTGCGGACGGGGTGTGGGCCTGCGTGCCGACATGGACGCCCTGCCCATGACCGAGCTCAACACCTTTGCGCATGCCAGCCAACACGCCGGGCGCATGCATGCCTGCGGGCACGACGGCCACACCGCCATGCTGCTGGCGGCCGGGCAGCACCTGGCGCAGCACCGCGATTTCGACGGTACGGTGTACCTGATCTTCCAGCCCGCCGAAGAAGGCGGCGGTGGTGCCCGCGAGATGATCAAGGACGGGCTGTTCGAGCGCTTCCCGATGGAGGCGGTGTTTGGCATGCACAACTGGCCCGGTTACCCGGCCGGCAGCCTGGCGGTGAGCCCCGGGCCGGTGATGGCGTCGAGCAACGAGTTCCACATCGTGATCCGCGGCAAGGGCAGCCACGCCGCCCTGCCCCACAACGGCATCGACCCGGTGCCGATCGCCTGCCAGATGGTGCAGGCGTTCCAGACCATCATCACCCGCAACAAAAAGCCGCTGGACGCGGGCGTGATCAGCGTGACCATGATCCACACCGGCGAGGCCACCAACGTGGTGCCCGACCACTGCGAGATCCAGGGCACGGTGCGCACCTTCACGCTGGACGTGCTGGACCTGATCGAGCAGCGCATGCGCGACATTGCGCACCACACCTGCGCGGCGTTTGGCGCCAGCTGCGAATTCACCTTCGAGCGCAACTACCCGCCCACGGTGAACAGCCCGGCCGAGGCCGAGTTTGCCCGCCAGGTGATGCGCGACGTGGTGGACGACGACCTGGTGGTGCCCCAGGAGCCCACCATGGGCGCCGAAGACTTTGCCTACATGCTGCAGGCCAAGCCCGGGGCCTACCTGTTCATTGGCAACGGCGACGGTGCCCACCGTGGCAGGTACGACGGCGGTGGCCACGACGCCGGGCCGTGCACGCTGCACAACCCGCGCTACGACTTCAACGACGAACTGATCCCGCTGGGCGGCACTTACTGGGTGGAATTGGCCACGCGCTGGCTGAAGCGCTGATGGCCGATGGCCAGCAGGCCGTCGAAGATCAGGCTGTCCACCAGCTCGAACGGCACGGTCATGCTGGGGGCCATTTTCCAGCCGGCGCCGCCCGTCATGATGCAGACCGGTGATTCGCCGGCGTGCTGGCGCAGGTTGTCGACCATGCGCTGCACCGCCCCGGCAATGGCAAAGGTGCCGCCGCTGGTGAGCGCATCGCTGGTGTTGGTGGGGAAGTTGCGCACCTCGCCGGTGGGCACGTGCAGGCCGGCCGTGCCCGACTCCAGCGCCCGCAGCATGATGCCGTGCCCCGGCAAGATGATGCCGCCCAGGAACTTGCCCTCGGCATCGATGGCTTCCACGGTGACGGCGGTACCCACCATCACCACCACACAGGGCCGGCGCTCGCCGCGGGCGAGCAGGCGCTGGCGCGCACCGATCATGGCCACCCAACGGTCGGAACCCAGACGGGCTGGGTGGTCGTAGCCGTTGACGAGACCGGCCTCGGCGGTGCTGGACACCACCCACTGCGGCGTCACGTCCCAGAGTTCGAGTTGTTCTTCCACGCGGCGCTTGACCGCATCGCCCGCGACCACACACCCCAACACGTGCGTGGGGGTACGCAGGGCGCTCCAGTCGCCCTCGGCCAGGGTTTCGATGTTCTCCAGGAACTGCACGCCGTGCGCCAGCATGCGCGCCCCCACACTGGGCTCCTCGTACAGCGCCCACTTGAGGCGCGTGTTGCCCACATCCAGTGCCAGCAAAGTCATGTGCGGATGATAGTCAGTTCTGCCGCCACGGCAGGCCGTGGAAGCGCCAGCCCCCTTTGCGGCCACGGTGAGCGTCGGCGTCGGGGTCGCCTTCAAACCCTTCCAGGATGTTGTAGGCCTGCAGCCCAAGTTCGGTGGCCCGTTTGGCTGCGGCAATGGAGCGCACCCCGCTGCGGCACAGCATCACGAGCTTGCGGCCGTCGGCTGCGGCGGTGCGCACGGTGTCGTCAAACCCGGGGTTCATGGCCATGCCGGGCCACTGCTTCCAGGCCGCCGGCACCGCGCCCGGCACAAAGCCCACCCATTCGCGCTCGGCGTCGGTGCGCACGTCCACCAGCACCGCTTCGCCGATCTGCACCCATTGCCACGCCAGTTGCGGCGACACATCCCCCGCATACCCAGCGGCCGCACGGGGCACCTGCAGCAAAGCCCCATCGGCGTCGTGCCGCAGGCCCGAGGTGAGGTTGGCGGGCACCGCTTCGTCGATGCGCCGGGGCCGCGGCAGGTTGAGGTTGTTCATGATCGCCACGAACTCGTCGAGCGACTTGCCCGCCACCCGCGCGTTGCTGGCCTTTTCCTGACCGATGGCGGAATGGGTGCGGCCCTGATAGTCGTGTCCGGGCCAGACGGTGGTGTCGTCGGGCAGCTGGAACAGCACCTGGGTGAGGCTGTGGTACATGGCCTCGGGGCTGCCGGACTGGAAATCGGTGCGGCCGCAACCGTTGATGAGCAAGGTATCGCCGGTGAAGGCGTGGCGCGCCCCGTTGCACTCCCAGACGTAGGACATGCTGCCGGCGGTGTGCCCAGGCGTGGCCAGGGCTCGCAGGGTGTGGCGCCCGAAGGTGAGCACGTCGCCGTCGTGCAGCTGGTGCGACGCGGTGGTGATGCCACAAGCCGCCGGCGCGGCGGTTTTGGCGCCCGTGTGCTCGGCCAGCTTGCCGGCGCTGGTGATGTGGTCGGCGTGGGCATGGGTTTCCACGGTCCAGACGAGCTTGAGGCCGTAGTCGCGCAGCACGGCGAGGTCGCGCTCCAGTTGCTGGTCCACCGGGTCGATGATGAGCGCCTCGCGCGTGTCGGCATCGAACAGGACGTAGGTGTAGGTGCTGGAGTCGGGATCGAACAGTTGGATGGGTTTCATGGCAGCGGCGGGCATGGGTCGGGCAAGACGGGCAGCAATCGATCCGACCATCATAAAGAAAGACCTTGTGCAATGCACAAACGACCTCGTCCAGCACTTAGGTGACAGCACCGGGCATTTTCTTTGAGAGGAGCGCTTGAATAAATTTCAAGCCCGAACAAAACCCAAAAACTTTGTTACAAAACAAAGAGTTAGGTGTTTTTCCCGGGTTTTGGGGGTGGGAAAACCCGGTCACCGCAGGGGCGCAGCCCTCTCCGAAATAGCGTGCGCCTTGTCGGCGAAACCACCCTACTGGAGACAAACGATGAAAGCCATGCTGAAAGCCATTCCGCTGTGCGCGGCCCTGGTTGCCGCCGCACCGAGCACCTGGGCCCAGGAAGCCGTCCGTTGGGGCATCCCGATGTCCTTCGGCTCCAACCTGACCGCGCTGGGTGACACCATGCCCTGGGTGTCGGAGCAGCTCAAGAAAGTGTCGGGCGGCTCGATCAATTTGCAGGTATTCGAACCGGGCAAGCTGGTGCCGGCCCTGGGCATTTTTGACGCCGTGTCCACCGGCAAGGTAGAAGCGGGCTACAGCTTCATGGGCTACGAACTGGGCAAGGTGCCCGTGTCGGCCATTTTCGGCGCCCTGCCCTTCGGCATGGAAACGCCGCAGTTCACCGCGTGGATGTACTTCGGTGGCGGTGACGCGCTGCTGAAAGAAGCCTTCCGCCCGCACAACGTCTACCCCATCCTGTGCGGCTCCATCAGCCCCGAGGGCGCCGGCTGGTTCCGCAAGGAAATCAAGTCGCCGGCCGACCTGCAGGGCCTGAAGTTCCGCGCCGCCGCACTGGGTGGCAAGATCTACCAGAAGCTGGGCGCTTCGGTGACGATGCTGCCGGGCGGCGAGCTGTACCAGGCGCTGGAAAAGGGCGTGCTGGACGGCACCGAGTTCTCGCTGCCCTCGGTGGACGACCAGCTGGGCTTTGCCAAGGTGGCCAAGCACTACTACATGCCCGGCTGGCACCAGCCCTCCACCAACCAGTACCTGTACGTGAACCTGCAGGTGTGGAACAAGCTGAAGCCGCAGACCCAGGCCCAGATCGAAACCACCTGCACCGCCGGTGTGGCGATCGCCATGGCCAAGGCTGAAGCCACCCAGGCCGCTGCGCTGGAGAAGTTTGAGAAGGAAGGCGTGAAGCTGCACCAGTTCAATAAGACCATGCTGGACGCGTTTGGCAAGGCGTCGCGCGAGGTGCTGGCCGAAGAGTCGGCCAAGGACCCGATGTTCAAGAAGACCTACGACAGCATGGCGGCCTTCATGAAGAAAAACAGCAAGTGGCACGACCTGGGCTACCTGCCGCGCGACTTCAAGAACTGATCCTTCGCACCTTTGAACTGACCAGGAGAGCACCAGCATGTCCACCGCCGTGCACACCGATGACCCGACCAACCCCGGGGCATCGGGCATTGCCTTGCCCACCACCGCCCTGTCCCGGGGCATAGACCGCCTGATCGGGTGGGTGGGCGAACTTGCCTCGGCACTCTGGACGGTGCTGGTGCTCGTGATCCTGGTTCAGGTGATCGCGCGCTACGCCTTCGGCAAGGGCTCCATCATGATGGAGGAATTGCAGTGGCACCTCTACGCCATCGGCTTCATGCTGGGGCTGTCGTTCACCGAAATCCGTGAGCGCAACGTGCGCATCGACGTGCTGGCCGAACGCTTCCAGCCGCGCACGCGGCTGTGGATCGAGCTGCTGGGCACGGTGCTGCTGTTCCTGCCGTTCACGCTGATTGTCATCTGGTACGCCATGCCGTTCGTGGCCACCTCGTGGAACCTGAACGAGGTGTCGGCGGCGCCGGGCGGCCTGCCGTACCGCTGGTTCATCAAATCGTTCATTGTCACGGCCTTTGTGCTGCTCGCGCTGGCCGGGCTGGGTCGCCTGAGCCGCGTCTGGACGGCGCTGTTCGGCCGCCGTTGAGTTTCCCGTCCCACACCCCACAAGCAGAACACAGGAGCTGGGCGAGATGCCTTTTTACGAATACTTTTCCATCGCGCTGATGGTGATCTTCATCGCGGCGCTGTTCACCGGCTACCCGGTGGCGTGGCTGCTGGGCGGCCTGTCGCTGCTGTTCGCGGCCGGCGGCATTTACCTGGGCCAGTACGCCGGCCTGGACACCTTCCTGATGACCAACTGGATGAAGTTTTCCGGGGTGGTCGATCGGTTTGACGCCATCATGTCCAACTGGGTGCTGGTGTCGTTGCCCATGTTCGTCTACATGGGCCTGATGCTCGACCGCTCGGGCGTAGCCGACATCATGATGAAGAACTTCGTCAAGGTGTTTGGCGGCATCAAGGGCGGGCTGGGGCTCACGGTGATCGTCATCGGCATTTTGCTGGCGGCGTCCACCGGCATCGTGGGTGCCTCGGTGGTGCTGCTGGCGGTGCTGTCCATGCCGGTGATGCTGCAGAACAACTACTCCAAGCGGCTGGCTTCGGGGGTGGTGGCGGCGTCGGGCACGCTGGGCATCCTGATCCCGCCGTCGATCATGCTGGTGCTGATGGCCGACCAGGTGGCCACCTCGGTGGGCGACCTGTTCATGGGCGCGCTCATCCCGGGCGTGGGCCTGGGCCTGCTGTACATGGTGTTCCTGGTGGTGCTGGGCATTGTGCGGCCCGATCTGGTGCCAGCCCGTGCGGCCGACGCCGAAAAGCTGACGCTGAAGCAGTTGGGCATGGCCTTCCTGTCCACCCTGCCGACGATGGGCCTGATCCTGCTGGTGCTGGGCTCGATCTTCTTCGGCATTGCCACGCCCACCGAGGCCTCGGGCCTGGGCGCGTTCGGGGCCATTCTGCTGGCGGCGGCCAACAAGCGGCTGAGCTGGAGCGTGCTGCGCCAGGTGGGCATCGAAACCACGCTGACCACCTGCTTCATCTTCGCCATCTTCATCGGCGCCACGGTGTTTGCCTACGTGCTGCGCCTGATCGGCGGCGACGAGCTGATCAGCGAATTCTTCAAGAACCTGGGCCTGTCGCCCATGGGGCTGGTGCTGGTGGTGCTGCTGGTGGTGTTCATTGCCGGCTTCTTCCTCGACTGGTTCGAGATCGTGCTGATCGTGCTGCCGCTGCTGGCGCCGGTCATCAAGGCCACCGGCCTGGACCTGACCTGGTTCCTGATCCTGATCGCGCTCACGCTGCAGACCTCCTTCCTCACGCCACCGGTCGGGTTCTCGCTGTTCTACCTCAAGGGGGCGGTGCCCAAGGGCGTGACGATCAAGGACATCTACATCGGTGTGATCCCGTTCGTGGTGCTGCAGTTGCTGATGGTGGCGCTGTGCCTCGCGTTCCCCGACATCATCACCTGGCTGCCGCAAAAGATGTACGGCAGCCCCGGCGGCTGACACCGCTGCGGGTAACCCCAGGGGCGCTGCGGCGCCCCTTTTTGATGGGAAAACGTTTAAGATTGACGTTTACGTAAACGTAAAGTCAGCCGACCACCCCAGAATGGCGGCTGACGCCCTGCCACAACAGCCCCGGAGACCCGCGACATGACCGACCTGTCCGCCGAATTCAAAGCCCTGGCCGACTACCGTCCCACCCACAAGGTCCGCTTCGTGACCGCCGCCAGTCTGTTCGACGGGCACGACGCGGCCATCAACATCATGCGGCGCATCCTGCAGAGCATGGGCGCGGAGGTGATCCACCTGGGTCACAACCGCTCGGTGGACGAGGTGGTGACGGCGGCCCTGCAGGAAGACGCGCAGGGCATTGCCATCAGCTCCTACCAGGGCGGGCACGTGGAGTACTTCAAGTACATGGTGGACCTGCTGCGCCAGCGCGGCGGCGAGCACGTGCAGGTGTTTGGCGGCGGCGGCGGCGTGATCGTGCCCAGTGAGATCCGCGAGCTGCAAGAGTACGGCGTGGGCCGCATCTACAGCCCTGAAGACGGCCAGCGCATGGGCCTGCAGGGCATGATCGGCGAGATGGTGATGCGCTGCGACAAGGACCTGACGCCGTACGCGCCCCAAGCCATCGACGCCATCCAGGGCCACAGCGACGCGGCCTGGCGGGCGCTGGCGCAGCTCATCACCGTGCTGGAGAACGGCACCGCCGACGCTGGCCTGGTAGACAACCTGCGCACCGCTGCCCAGGGCCTGAAAGTGCCGGTGCTGGGCATCACCGGCACGGGCGGTGCGGGCAAGTCGTCGCTGACCGATGAGCTGATCCGCCGCTTCCGGCTGGACCAGGACGACCGCCTGCGCATCGCGGTCATCAGCATCGACCCGTCGCGCCGCAAGAGTGGTGGCGCGCTGCTGGGCGACCGCATCCGCATGAACGCCATCAGCCCGTGGCAGCAGGGCTCGCGCGTGTACATGCGGTCTTTGGCCACGCGCGACTTTGGCAGCGAAATCTCTGCCGCCCTGCCCGACGTGGTGGCGGCCTGCAAGGTGGCAGGGTTTGACCTGGTGATCGTCGAGACCTCGGGCATTGGCCAGGGCGACGCCGCCATCGTGCCGCACGTGGACGTGCCGATGTACGTGATGACGCCCGAATTCGGCGCGGCCAGCCAGCTCGAGAAGATCGACATGCTGGACTTTGCCGAGTTCGTGGCCATCAACAAGTTCGACCGCAAGGGCGCGCTGGACGCGCTGCGCGACGTGAGCAAGCAGGTGCAGCGCAACAAGGAGGCCTGGACCACCCCCACCGAGCAGATGCCGGTGTTCGGCACCATGGCCGCGCGCTTCAACGACGACGGCGTGACGGCCCTGTACCAGGCCCTGAAGGCCCGACTGGGCGACCTGGGCCTGCCACTGGCCGAAGGCCGCCTGCCCTGGGTGAACGTGCGCCACAGCAGCAACCAGACCCCCATCGTGCCACCGGCGCGCACCCGCTACCTGGCCGAGATTGCCGACACCGTGCGCGGCTACAAAAAGAAGGCGCTGCAACAGGCCAAGCTGGCGCGCGAGATCCAGCAGCTCTACGCCACGGCCGAGATGCTGAAGATCGGCAAATCGGGCCGGCCCAAGGCCGCCGAAGCGGTGATCGACCTGGCACAGCAGCGCGAGTTCGACCAGGACCCCGCCGCCCGCAAGCTGCTGCAGCAGTGGCCTGCCATGCAGCAGGCCTACGCCGGCGACGAGTACGTGGTGAAGATCCGCGACAAGGAAATCCGCACCCAGCTGACCCACACCACGCTGAGCGGCAACAAGATCCGCAAGGTGGTGCTGCCCCAGTACGAAGACCACGGCGAACTGCTCAAGTGGCTGATGCTGGAGAACGTACCCGGCAGCTTCCCCTACACCGCCGGCGTGTTCGCCTTCAAGCGCGAGGGCGAGGACCCGACCCGCATGTTCGCTGGCGAGGGCGACGCCTTCCGCACCAACCGCCGCTTCAAGATGGTGAGCGAGGGCATGCCTGCCAAGCGCCTGTCCACGGCCTTTGACTCGGTCACCCTCTACGGCGCCGACCCGGACCCGCGCCCGGACATTTACGGCAAGGTGGGCAACTCCGGCGTGAGCATTGCCACGCTGGACGACATGAAGGTGCTGTACAGCGGCTTCGACCTGTGCAACCCCACCACCTCGGTGTCCATGACCATCAACGGCCCGGCGCCCAGCATCCTGGCGATGTTCATGAACACCGCCATCGACCAGCAGCTGGAGAAGTTCAAGGCCGACAACGGCCGCGAGCCCACCGACACCGAGGCCGAGAAGATCCGGGAATGGGTGCTGGCCAACGTGCGCGGCACGGTGCAGGCCGACATCCTGAAGGAAGACCAGGGCCAGAACACCTGCATCTTCTCCACCGAGTTCAGCCTCAAGGTGATGGGCGACATCGCCGAGTACTTCGTGCACCACGACGTGCGCAACTTCTACTCGGTGTCCATCAGCGGCTACCACATTGCCGAGGCCGGGGCCAACCCGATTTCGCAGCTGGCCTTCACGCTGAGCAACGGCTTCACCTTCGTGGAGGCGTACCTGGCGCGCGGCATGCACATCGACGACTTCGCGCCCAACCTGAGCTTCTTCTTCAGCAATGGCATGGACCCGGAATACACCGTCCTGGGCCGCGTGGCACGCCGCATCTGGGCCGTGACCATGCGCGACAAGTACGGTGCCAACGAGCGCAGCCAGAAGCTCAAGTACCACATCCAGACCAGCGGCCGCTCGCTGCACGCACAGGAAATCGCGTTCAACGACATCCGCACCACGCTGCAGGCGCTCATCGCCATCTACGACAACTGCAACAGCCTGCACACCAACGCCTACGACGAGGCCATCACCACGCCCACCGAGGAATCGGTGCGCCGCGCCATGGCGATCCAGCTCATCATCAACCGCGAGTGGGGCCTGGCCAAGAACGAGAACCCGAACCAGGGCGCCTTCGTCATCGACGAGCTGACCGAGCTGGTGGAAGAAGCCGTGCTGCGCGAGTTCGAGCGCATTGCCGAGCGCGGCGGCGTGCTGGGCGCGATGGAGACCGGCTACCAGCGCGGGCGGATTCAAGACGAATCCATGCACTACGAGATGCTCAAGCACACCGGCGAGTACCCCATCATCGGCGTCAACACCTTCCGCAACCCGCACGGCGACCCGATCCCGGACACGCTGGAGCTGGCCCGCTCCACCGAAGAGGAAAAGCAGAGCCAGTTGCAGCGCCTGAACGACTTCCACACCCGCCATGCGGCCCAGGCCCCGGCCATGCTGCAGCGGCTGAAAGACGCGGTGATCGAGAACAAGAACGTCTTCGAGGTGCTGATGGACGCGGTGCGCGTGTGCTCGCTGGGCCAGATCACCGCAGCGCTGTTCGAGGTGGGCGGCCAGTACCGGCGCAACATGTGATTTCCGGCAACCTGCGCAGCATTACCGCCATGCTGGTGGCGGTGGGCTGCTTCTCGCTCATGGACACCGTGCTCAAGCTGCTGGCCGCGCACTACCCGGCGCTCCAGGTGGCGGCCTTGCGGGGTTTGGTGGCGCTGCCCCTGGTGATCCTGTTCGTCACGTGGCGCCGCGCCTGGGGGCGCATGTGGCAGCTGCGCTGGCCGCTGCACCTGCTGCGCGGCGTGCTGGCGGTGGGCATGATCGGCCTGTTCACCTACGGTGTGCGTGGCCTGCCGCTGGCCAACGCCTACACCCTGTTCTTCGTGGCGCCCCTGATGATCACCGTGCTGGCGGTGCCATTCCTGGGCGAACGCGTGCCGCCGGCGCACTGGTGGGCCGTGGCCATGGGCTTGGTGGGTGTGCTGGTGGCCTTGCGCCCCAGCCCAGACGCCTTCCTCGGCTGGGCGGGCCTGGCGGTGCTGGGCGCTGCGGCCTGCTACGCCGCGTCGGCCGTGGCCGGGCGGCTGCTGTGCCGCACCGACGCCCCGGAAAGCCTGGTGCTGTGGACCATGGTGCTGCTGTCGCTCTTGGCTGGCGCGCTGGCGGCGCCCAGCTGGGTGGACCTCCAGGCAGACCACCTGGGGCTGCTCGCGGCGCTGGGCCTCACGGGTTTTGCGGGCCAGCTGGCCATCACCGAGGCCTTCCGGCACGGGCAGGCGTCGGCCGTGGCACCGTTCGAGTACACCGCGCTGGCCTGGGGCATCGGGCTGGACTACGCCCTGTGGGCCGTGCTGCCCGACGGCTACACCCTCTCAGGCGCGGCCATCATCATCGTGGCGGGGCTGTACCTGCTGCGCCACGAAAAGGTGCACCGGCAGGCCGAGGTGCACACGAGCACCGACCACCCCTGAAGCACCGCGCGCGGGGGTCAACCCACCGGCCAGACCACGCCGTTGTCGTTCAGGATGGCGTCGAGCGGCACGTCGTGCGGCTCGGGTTCCAGATCGGGCAGAAAACCGTTGGTGTAGCCCAGCCCCACCGTGCACGGGCGCGGCTGCAGGGCGCCCAGGGTGCGGTCGTAGAAACCACCACCGTACCCCAGCCGGTAGCCGCCGGGGCCATACCCCACGCAGGGCACGAACAGCAGCGTGGGGTGGATGATCTCGGTGTCCTTCGGCTTGGGAATGCCGTAGGCGTCCTCCTCCATCGGGCAGCCGGGGTACCAGGTATGGAAGGTCAAGGTCTTGGTGACCTTGTTGATGACGGGCAGCCCGATCTTGCGGCGGCGGCTCGCGCCCATGGCGTCGGCCTCCATGCCCGCCTCCTGCCAGCGGAACAGCGCCGGCAACGGATCGAACTCGCCCTTGATGGGCCAGTAGGCGCCGATGACCACATCGGGGCGGTCGACCAGCCAGACACGCATCACCCGTTGCAACGCCTCGTTGCGGGCCAGGCGGTCTTCCAGGTGCAGCCGCTCCTCGACCAGACGTTTTCGCCACTGGGCCTTCAATTCCCGCTGCCCTCCCTGGGCAGCAGGGGGTTTGTTGTCCATAATTCCCCTATGCGATTCAGATTTGCGCCTAAGCGACTGTACCCCGTCCTCATCGCCATCTTACTGCCTGCGGCGGCCCTGCTCGCGCCTGCGGCAGCGATGGCGCAGGGCACGCCCGACCCCGAGCGGGCCCTCATGGACATGCGACAGGCTTTCCAGGCCGGCAACACCGAACGGCTGACGGCCTTGCTGCCCCGCGTGCAGGGCCACCCGCTGGAGCCACTGGCCGCGTACTGGGCCTTGCGTGCCCGCCTGCCCCAGGCCAGCACCGAAGAGATCCGCGCCTTCCTGCAACGCTACGCCGGCACCTACCACGAGGACCGGCTGCGCAACGACTGGCTGCTGCAGCTCGGCAAGAACCGCGACTGGACTACGTTCAACCAGGAGCTGCCCCAGTTCCGCATGAACGACGACCGCGAGGTCAAGTGCTACGCGTTGCTGGCGCAGCGCGAACGCCCCCTGGCGGTGGTGGCCGACGAAGCCCGCGCGCTGTGGCACGCCCAGCGCCGCGCCGACGACGGCTGCGCCGCGCTGGCCGAGCGGCTCCTCAACGCCGGTGCCCTGGGCCCCGAGGCCGCCTGGCAACGCGCCCGGTGGGCCATGGAGAGCAACCAGCCGGCCGTGGCCACCCAGGCGGTCGGGATGCTCAACCCGGCGTGGGTGCCGCTGGTCAACACCGTCCACACCGACCCGGCCCGTTACCTGGACGAGAAGGTGACCGCCATCCGCACCCGCACCAAGGAGCTGGTGACGCTGGCGTTGATCCGGCTGGCCGTGCGCGACCCCGACGCCGCAGCGACCGAAGCGTCGCGGCTGCGCTGGAAAACCCAGCTCACCGAGGAAGAACTGGCCTGGGTGTGGGGCGTGATCGGCAAGCGCGCGGCGCTGCGGCTGTCGCCCGACGCGGTAAGCCACTTCGCCAAGGCCGACGACCGCTACCTGAACGACGACCTGCTGGCCTGGAAAGCGCGCGCCGCCCTGCGCGCCGGCGCCTGGGCGCAGGTGCTGGGTGCGATCGACGCGATGGGCGCGGCCCAGCGGGCAGAGCCCATCTGGGTTTACTGGCGCGCCCGGGCGCTGGACACCCGACCCGACCCCGACGCCAAAGCCCTGGCGCGCGCCCTGTACCACCAGATTGCTGGCACCAGCGGTTTCTACGAACAGCTGGCGCTGGAGCCGCTGGGCCGGCCTGTGGTCACACCACCGCGCCCCGCCCCCCTGACCGCGGCCGAGCGCGCCTGGGCCAGGTCCCACCCCGGGCTGCAGCGTGCGCTGGTAGCCATCGAACTGGGCTTGCGCAGCGAAGGTGTGCGGGAATGGAACTACGAGGTGGCCCTGCACACCCCCGGCGGCCTGGGCGAACGCGAACTGCTCGCCGCCGCCGACCTGGCCTGTGAGCGCGAGGTGTGGGACCGCTGCATCAACACCAGCAAACGCACCAACGGCGAGGTAGACCACGCCCAGCGCTTTCCCATGCCCTTCCGCGAGGCGGTGTTGCAGCGCTCGCGCGAGATCGGGCTCGACCCCGCCTACGTCTACGGCCTCATCCGCCAGGAAAGCCGCTTCATCATGAACGCGCGCTCGCACGTGGGCGCGTCCGGGCTGATGCAGGTGATGCCTGCCACCGCCAGCTGGACCGCCAAGCGCATTGGCCTGACCGATTTCAAACCCGCCCAGATCACCGACCGGGACACCAACATCGCCATCGGCACCGCCTACCTCAAGTTCGCGCTCGACGACTTCGAAGGCTCCATGGCCATGGCCGCCGCCGCCTACAACGCAGGGCCGGGCCGGCCGCGCAACTGGCGCAACGGCCCGGTGCTGGAAGCCCCGATCTGGATCGAGAACATCCCGTTCGACGAGACCCGCGACTACGTCAAGCGCGTCCTGGCCAACGCCACCAACTACGCGGCGCTCATCACCGGGCAGCCCCAACGCCTGTCGGCTCGGCTCGCGCCCATCGGGCCGCGGCAGGCCACGGCGCAGGCGCCCAACCCCGACCTTCCCTGATCTTTCTTACCTTCTGCATTGACGCCATGAAAAAAGTCCTGGTCCTGGGCGGCTCCGGTTTTGTCGGCCGCCACGTGTGCGAACAGCTCAACCGCGCCGGCATCCGCGCCACGGTGCCCACCCGCCGGATTGCCAACGCGCAGACCGTGCAGACCCTGCCCCTGGTGGATGTGATCGAGGCCGATGTGCACGACGAGGCGGCACTGGCCCGCCTGCTGCCCGGGCACGATGCCGTGGTCAACCTGGTCGCGGTGCTGCACGGCAGCGAGAAGCACTTTGAACAGGTGCATGTGGAGTTGCCGCGACGCCTGGCCCGTGCCATGCAGGCCAGCGGCGTGACGCGCCTGGTGCACATCAGCGCCCTGGGGGCCGATGCCGACGGCCCGTCGCTGTACCAGCGCAGCAAAGCACGCGGCGAGGCGGTGCTGGCCGAGGCCGGGCTGGCGCTGACGGTGCTGCGCCCGAGCGTGGTGTTTGGCGCCGAAGACCAGTTCCTGAACCTGTTTGCTCGCCTGCAGGCTGGCCTGCCGGTGGTCCCCCTGGCCGGCGCCGACACCCGTTTCCAGCCCGTGTGGGTGGGCGATGTGGCCCAGGCCGTGGTGCGCTGCCTGCAGCAGCCCGATACGGCGGGACAGACCTACGAATGCGTGGGCCCCCAGGTGTGGACGCTGGCAGATCTGGTGCGCCTGGCGGGCCGCCTGTCGGGGCACCCGCGGACAGTGCTGGGCCTGCCGCGGGCGCTGGCCTACTTCCAGGCCCTGTTCATGGAATGCCTGCCCGGCAAACCCCTGATGAGCACCGACAACCTGCGTTCGATGGAGGTGGACAACGTGGCCAGCGGCCACCTGCCCACCCAGCAGGCCCTGGGCGTACCGGCCACTGCCCTGGAGCCCGTGGCCGCCAGCTACCTCGACCTCGCCGGCAAGGCCGACCCGCTGCTCAACGTGCGGCGCTTCGCCCACCGCCGCTGAGGCGCGGCTGCAAACAGCTGGCCCGGTGGCACGCCCTGCGCCGCCGGGGCCAGATTGTCAGAACTTGCGGCTGTATTGCACGCCAAAGCCGTTTTGGTTCATGCGAATGGTGGCCGTACCAAACTGGTTACCCAAGTTATCGTAAGCGGGACCAGTAACCGAGTTGCTCTTGGCGTGCCAGACGGCGAAGCTGAACTCCTCCCTGTCATTGGGCTGGTAGGTGGCACCCAGCGTGTAGTGCTTTTCCACCACACCCGGCGCCAGGATGTTGATTTGCGCATCGCTCGGGCGGATCGGGTTGTCGCCGTCGTTGTAGCCGGCCCGCAGCGTCCACTGCGGGTTCATTTGCCATTGCACCCCCAGCTTCACCACGTTGATGTTCTGCCACCCGAAGCCCCGTGCATCGGCCGAACCCGGCGCGCCCATGCTGTTGCTCGGGTTACCGATCGACCGCACCTTGTTGTAGTGGATGCCCTGGTAGTCCAGCGCCACCTGCAGCGCAGGCGTCACCTGCAGCGCCACGCCCACGGTGTAGTTCTCGGGGATGTCGAAATCGCCCTGCTCGGCAAACAGGTTGGCGTATTTGTCGAACTTGGACATGTTGATCTTGGGCGAATAAGAGGCACCTACGGTCACCATGTCGCTCAACTTGCCGAAGTAGCCAATGCGGATACCCAGGCCACGGCTGTGATCGTTGCCCTGATTCACCAAATTCAACCCAGCCGGGTTATCCAGTCCATACGCCTTGAACCGCTGGTACACCAACAGCGGCGAGACGCCGATCGCGTGGTCGGGGGCCACCTTGTACGCCACCGTGGGCGCCACGATGAGCTGCATCAGGTCCACGCCCAACTTGCCGGTCCCGCCAAACAGGTTCGAGTTGTCTGGGAAGGGGGCATAGCTGGTGTTCATGCCCCCGTTGCCGTAGACCGTCAGCCCCAATGACAACTTGTCCGACAAGACCACATTGGAGCCGAACTCCGGGATCAGGAAGGTCTCACGACCGCTCTGCACCTGCGGCGTCATCCCGTCAAATCCGGCCGAACGCTTGGGCTGAAAAATCTCCCCACCCACTTCCCACCGGTTGCCCGCAAACGCCGACGACGCCGGGTTGTTGACGCCCGCAAAACCATCGTGCGCCAGTGCGGCGCTGGCGCCCCCCATGCCCTTGGCCTTGATGCCAAAGCCGTGTGGCATGTAGCCGTTGGTGGCGTGGGCGGCTCCGCCCATTGCCAGGACCGCGGCCACGACGGCCGCACGTTGCCAGGACTGCTGAAAACCCATGTCGCTTCTCCTCGTTCGTCTTTGGTGGTGTGGTGATCGTTGCAGGGAAAGTGCCCGCCTCAGAACTGCCCTTGCGAGGCACGCTCCATCATTTCAAAAATGGTGTCGCGCACCGCCATCGCCTCCTCCTTCAGCGGCGACGGCAGCTTGCGGCCCATCTTGACCATCATGTCCATGTTCAGGGTGTAGAGCCACAGGCCATCGTCCTTCTCCACCACGCTGATGCGGCACGGCAGGTAGGCCGCCATGTGCGGGCTGAAATCCACCATCTTGCGCGCCGTGGCGGGGCTGCAGTAGGAATACACGGTCAGGTGCTTTTCCTTCTTGCCCGAGCGGGCCTCCAGCTCTTTGGACAGCGGCAGCACCCCCACATCGCGCATGTTGCGCTCCACCGCCACCTGCTTGAGGATTTCGGCCACATCGTTGGCGCTGACGCCGGCCTTGACCTGGCGCTCCCAGGTGGTGGCCACCGCAATGTCGCCATTGCCATCGATCCAGCGGTCCCACATGCGGCCGGCCTCGGCCGCCGCACCGTCTTCGAGCTTGCCTATGGTGCCAAGGGTGCCACAGCCGGTGGTGGACACCAGCACCAATGCGGCCACCGCCGCAGTCACTAACCGTTGGATGGGGTTCATCTTGTCTCCTCGTTCGATCGTTGTGCCTGGGCGGCTGGAATGATGTCGCTACACGACGGCCGCACGTTAACCCGCGGGTGCGCAACGACACATCCGTATCTACCCTAGGGGGTAGGGTTTATTCACAGCAAGCAAACTCGACCGCGGGTTGTCACCCAAACCGGGGAGCGTATTTTTTGGCACACTCCCCGGTATATCAGTCCCGAAAGGTTCACCGTGACCGCCACCAAGAAAACCTCTGCCGCCGCGGGCCGCGCGTCTGGCGCCTACCGCACCGAACACCAGCGCGACATCATCAACCGACTGCGCCGCATCGAAGGCCAGGTGCGCGCCCTGGTGGACATGGTCGAATCCGGCCGTCCCTGCGAAGACGTGGCGCAGCAGATGTCGGCCGCGCGCAAGGCGATGGACAAGGCCTTCTACCGGATGATGGCCTGCTCGGTGATGGAAGCCGTGACGGGCACCGACTCCGAGGCCGATGTGGAGCGTTCCACCCGCATCCTGGAAAAGTACGCCTGACACCGCGATGCAGGTGTACCTGGTCGGGGGGGCCGTGCGCGACGGCCTGATGGGCCACTTCCACACCACCCACCGCCTGCCCGATGGCTCACCCCACGCCGACCGCGACTGGGTGGTGGTGGGCGCCACGCCCGAGGCCATGGTGGCGCGCGGCTTTTTGCCCGTGGGCCGGGACTTCCCGGTGTTCCTGCACCCGGTCACCCGCGAGGAATACGCCTTGGCCCGCACCGAGCGCAAAACCGCGCGCGGCTACCACGGCTTCGAGTTCCAGGCCCACCCCGACGTCAGCCTCGAGGAAGACCTGGCGCGGCGCGACCTGACGATCAACGCGATGGCCATCCCGGCCGAGGCGGTCGATCCCGAGGGCCGTTTTGACCCGCGCAGCCCCGCCCTGGTAGACCCTTACGGCGGGCAGCGCGACCTGCAGTCCAAGGTGCTGCGCCACGTGACCGATGCTTTCCACGAAGATCCGGTGCGTGTGCTGCGCATGGCGCGCTTTTTCGCTCGCTGGCCTGAGTTCACCGTGGCGCCCGAAACCCAGGCCCTGCTGCGCCAGATGGTGGAGCACGGCGAGGTGGACCACCTGGTGCCCGAACGGGTGTGGCAGGAACTCTCGCGCGGGCTGATGGAGCAGCGCCCCTCGCACATGCTGGAGTTGCTGCGCGACTGCGGCGCCCTGCGCGTGCTGTTGCCCGAGGTGGACCGGCTGTGGGGCGTGCCGCAGCGGGCCGAGTACCACCCCGAAATCGACACCGGCGTGCACCTGAACCTGGTGCTGGACATGGCCGCCCGGCTCGATGCCCCGCTGGCCGTGCGCTTTGCCTGCCTGTGCCACGACCTGGGCAAGGGCACCACCCCGCACGACGTGCTGCCGCGCCACATCGGCCACGAGGCGCGCAGCGTGAAGCTGCTGCAGGCGGTGTGCGCCCGCTGGCGCGTACCACGCGACTGCAAGGAACTGGCCGAGGTGGTGGCGCGCGAACACGGCCACATCCACCAGAGCCTGGGCCTGGGTGCCGACGCCACGCTGCGCCTGCTGGAGCGCTGCGACGCGATCCGGCGCCCGCAGCGCTTTGCCGAGGTGCTGCTGGCCTGCGAATGCGACGCCCGCGGCCGCCTGGGCCACGACGAGGACGATTACCCCCAGGCCCAGCGCCTGCAAGCCGCCCTGGCCGCCGCCCTGGCGGTGGACACCACCCCCATCGCGCAGGCCGTGCTGGCGCAGGCCGCAGACCCGGCCAAGGCCGGGTTGCTGGTGGCCAAAGCCATTGCCCAGGCCCGGGCCCGGGCGGTGGCCGACAGCGGTACCGGTTCGGGCTGATACCGTGCCGCTGCGGACCAAAGACCTCGCCCTGGCCGGGTTGATCGTGCTGGTGTGGGGTGTCAATTTCGCCGTCACCAAAGTGGGGCTGGCTGGCCTGCCGCCCATGCTGCTGGGGGTGTTGCGCTTTGTGCTGGCGGCCTTCCCGGCGGTGCTGCTGGTGCGCCGCCCGCGGGTACCCCTGCGCTGGTACCTGGCCTACGGGCTGACGATTTCGGTCGGCCAGTTTGCGCTGCTGTTCACCGCGCTGTACGTGGGCATGCCCACCGGGCTGGCCTCACTGGTGCTGCAGGCACAAGCGTTTTTCACGCTGCTGCTCGGGGCCTGGTGGCTGCACGAACGCTGGCACCGGCCCCAGTTGATGGGCCTGGTGCTGGCCGCGCTGGGGCTGGGCTTCATCGGCAGCGCCCACGGGGCGGCCATGCCCCTGCTGGGGTTTGTGTTCACCTTGGGGGCGGCGCTGTCGTGGTCGTGCGGCAACATCGTCTCGCGCAAGATCAGCCAGTTGGGACCGATCAACCAGTTCGCTTTCGTGGTCTGGGCCAGCCTGGTGCCGCCGCTGCCCTTCTTCGCCTTGTCGCTGTGGCTGGAGGGACCCCAGACCGTGTACACCGCGCTGACGGGGTTGAACCTCGCCTCGCTGGGCGCGGTGGCCTACCTGGCCTGGGCGGCCACCCTATTGGGATATGGGTTGTGGACCTACCTGCTGGCCCGCTACCCGGCCAACAAGGTGTCGCCCTTCACGCTGCTGGTGCCCGTGGTGGGACTGACCACGGGGTGGCTGGTGTTCGACGAAAACCTGCAAGCGGTGCACCTGATCGGTGGCGCGCTGCTGATGCTGGGCCTGGGCGTGAACCTGTTTGGCGGGCCACTGCTGCAACGCTGGCGGGCCCGCGGAGCCTGAGTAGCAAGGCCACCCAGAGACGCTTTCAGCGGCCCAGGTGGGCCTGCACCCAGCGCACGATGTCGGCCTGTCCCATGGCACCGGGCTGGCGGGCCACTTCGCGCCCGCCCACGAACAGCGCCAGCGTAGGGATGCTGCGGATCTGAAAACGGGCCGCCAGCGACTGCGCCTCCTCGGTATTGACCTTGGCCAGCCGCACCCGGGGTTCGAGCTGGCGCGCCGCCGCCTCGAAGGCGGGCGCCATCATGCGGCAGGGCCCGCACCACGGGGCCCAGAAGTCCACCAGGAGCGGAAGGTCGCTGCGGCCCACGTGCCGTTCGAACGCCGCCTCCGTCAACGCCACCGGCTGGCCGGTGAACAGCGGGCGGTGGCACTTGCCACACTCCGCCGCGTTGCCCAAATGGGCCTGTGCCAGGCGGTTGGTGGTGTGGCAATGCGGGCAAACGACGTGCAAAGTTTCGGCAGCGGACATGGCAGGCAGGGGCAAAACGATGGGATGAGGCTGCAGATGGCGCCGGTCGCCGCCGTTTCAAGATACCCCGTGGTGTACGCCGTGGCGGCTCAGACCCAGCGGCTGATCAGGCTGGCCGCCGCGCTGAGCAACAGGGTGGTGGTGATGGGCAGGAACCACTCGCGCCCGAACGCACGAAACCGCAGGTCACCGGGCAGCTTGCCAAAGCCCAGCTTCTGCAGCAGCGGCGTGAACCAGCTGATGAGCAGCAAGGCCAGGAAGATGACGATCATCCAACGGATCATGCCGGGCCTTTCACAACGTGTGCGTGCGGTCGCCCTGGGCAAAGCCCAGCGGCAGCCAGCCCTCGGCGCTGGCCATGGGCGCGAGCGCCAGCACCTTGAACAGCTCCCCCATTTCGTGCTCGTTCACCAGCTTGGCCAGGTGGACGCGGTCGGCCAGCGGGGCCGCGGCGGTCAGGTCCAGCAGGCCGGTGTTCAGCAGGAAACGGCCCTGGCTGGTGTAGCCCATCACCTGCAGGCCGGCGTCCTGTGCGGCGAGGGCCACCCCGGTGAAGTTGACGTGGGCGGTGATGTCCTTCAGCCCCAGGTCGGTGAGCGGATCGGGGTCGCTGCGGTGGCCGCGGTGGCAGATCAGCGTGCCCATGTGGCGTTGGGGGTGGTAGTACTCGCCTTCGGGAAAGCCATAGTCGATGAAGAAGGCCGCGCCGCGCTGCCAGCGCTCGGCCAGCGTGCGGACAAACGCTTCGGCCTGGGGGTGGATTTCGGTCAGGTAATCGTGCGCGCCGGGCACGTCCACCGGGGGGCGCAGGTCGGTCGGGCGGTCGGCCCAGACGAATGGCTCGGCGCCGTCGGCCTGCAGCGCCAGGGCGACACCGCGCTCGTGCCACACACCGTTCAGGCGCACCAGCAGCTGCACCGGCATCGCGTCCAGCACCTCGTTGCCCAGCAGCACCCCGTCGATCGATTCGGGCAATTGATCGACCCACTCCACCACGCCCGCAAACGCCTGCAAGCGCTCGCGCTGGCGGGCGCGCAAGGTGCCCGAGAGGTCCACGATGCGATAGCGCCGCAGCGCCACACCGTCGGCCTGCAACTGTGTCAACACCTGGTGCGCCAGTGCACCGGTGCCAGCGCCAAACTCCCACACCGTGTCGGTGCCGGTGGCGCGCAGGGCCTGTGCCACCTGGCGGCCCAGGGCACGGCCAAACCAGGGCGACAACTCGGGCGCGGTGACGAAGTCGCTGCCACTGCCCGGCATGGCACCGAACTTGACCGTGTCGTTGGCGTAATACCCCAGCCCCGGGGTGTACAAGGCCAGCGCCATGAAGCGGTCAAAGGGCAGCCAGCCCCCCTGGCTTTGCAGCTCGCGGACAATATGGGCTTTCAGCCGCTCGGGCAGGGACGGTTCGCTCACGGTGGGGACGCTTCTTTCAACAGGGGCGGCGCCATCATAAGGCGGCCAGGCCCTGCCGGTCTCACGGTCTGCTCACCATGTCCACCGCCACCTACCGCAACCACCCGCCCACTTCGCCCCCTGCCGTGCTCGTCACCGGCGGGGGCGTGCGGCTGGGCGCGGCCCTCTGCACCGCGTTCGCGCAGGCGGGCTGGCACGTGGTGTGCCAGTACCGCCACTCGGGCACGGCGGCCCTGGCCCTGTGCGAACGGTTGCGCGCCGAGGGCCACCTGGCCACCCCACTCGACGGCGACCTGACCACCGACGCCGGCCGCGACGCCCTGATGGACGCCGCCCGCGCCGTGGCCGGGCCACTGCGCTGCCTGGTCAACAACGCCTCGGCCTTCGAGCCCGACACCGGCGCCAGCTTCGACACCGACCTCACCCGGCGCCAACTGGAGGTCAACCTGATCGCCCCGCTGGCGCTGGGCCGCCGGCTGGCCGCCGACTGGCCGGCCCACGAGGACGAAGCCGCCCACGGCAGCGCCAGCATCATTCACGTGCTGGACCAGAAGGTCTACAACCTCAACCCCGACTACTTTTCCTACACCCTCACCAAACTCGCGCTGGAGCGGGCCGTGGCGTTGCAGGCGCAGGCGCTCGCGCCCCAGGTGCGGGTGTGTGGCGTAGCGCCGGGGCTGATGTTCCTGAGCGGCCCGCAATCGCCCGAAAATTTCGAACGCGCCAGCCGCGTCAACCTGCTGCGCCGCCCCATCGACCCGGCCGACGTGGCCCGCACCTGCCTGTTCCTGGCCGAAACCGGCGGGCTCACCGGCACCACGCTGTGCGTGGACAACGGCCAGCACCTGGTGCCGCTGGCGCGCGACGTGATGTTTGCCGTGGACAGCGGCCACCCCCCTTTGATGCCATGAACGACCTGACCCTGCCCGTACACCACACCCTGATGGAGGACCTGGCGCTGCACTGCCGCCGCCTGTTCCTGCGCAACCACGAGGTGCAGGCCCACATCGGCGCCCACGACTTCGAAAAAGGCGTGACCCAGCGCCTGCTCATCAACGTGGAGCTGTGGGTGCCGCTGGCGCAGTCCACCCCCTCGCTTGACCGCCTGAGCGAAGTGGTGGACTATGACTTTGTGCGCACCGAAGTGGCGCTGCGGCTGCAGCAGGGCCACATCGAACTGCAAGAAACCCTGTGCGACGACCTGGCCGACCGCCTGCTCGCCCACCCGGGCGTGCGCGCGGTGCGCCTGTCCACCCGCAAGCCCGACGTCTACCCCGACTGCGAAGCCGTGGGCGTCGAGGTGTTCAGACTCAAACCCGAGCAGGCCTGACCCGAACCGCCATGAGCCACCACGCCACCCTGAAAGCCGGCACCCAGATCCTGACCCTGACCGGCCTGCGCTTCGATGCCAACCTCGGCATCCTGGACCACGAAAAAACCGGCCCCCAGCCCATCCAGGTGGATGCCGAACTCAACCAGGGCACCCAGCCCCTGATGCCGCACGACGACGACATCAGCCACGTGCTCGACTACCGCAAGGTGCGCGAAATCATCATCGACGAGTGCACGGCCGAGCACGTCAACCTGCTGGAAAGCCTGATCGGCAAACTCGCCAACCGGCTGATGCAGTTGCCCGGCGTGATTGGCGTGCGGGTGAGAATCGCCAAACTGGAAATTTTTGACGACTGCGAAGTGGCCATCCGCATGGAAAGCGGACAGTGGTGAACCGCACGACAACCGACCCGAGACGACCGACATGACGACCGACACCCCCGTGCAAGACCCTGCGACCGCCGCTGTGGACACCAAAAAGGCGCTGAAGATCGAGCGCGAAGACCACAAGCTGGAAAAACGCCTGTGCCGCCAGGTGGGCGAAGCCATTGGCGACTACCAGATGATCCAGGCCGGCGACCGGGTGATGGTGTGCCTCTCGGGCGGCAAGGACAGCTACACCCTGCTCGACATCCTGATGAAGCTGCGCCAGCGCGCCCCGATCGACTTCGAGCTGGTGGCCGTCAACCTCGACCAGAAGCAGCCCGGCTTTCCGGCGCACATCCTGCCCGAATACCTGGGCAAGCTGGGCATCCCCTTCCACATCGAGACGCAGGACACCTACAGCGTCGTCAAGAAGGTGATCCCCGAAGGCAAGACCATGTGCAGCCTGTGCAGCCGGTTGCGGCGCGGCATCCTGTACCGGGTGGCGCGCGAGCTCGGTTGCAACAAGATCGCGCTGGGCCACCACCGCGACGACATGCTGCAGACCCTGTTTCTCAACATGTTCTTCGGTGCCAAGCTCAAGGGCATGCCCGCCAAGCTGGTGAGCGACAACGGCGAATTCATGGTCATCCGCCCGCTGGCCTACGTGGCCGAGAAGGACATCATCCGCTGGGCGCAGGTGCAGCAGTACCCCATCATCCCCTGCACGCTGTGCGGCAGCCAGGACAACCTGCAACGCGTGCAGGTGGGCAACATGCTGCGCGAATGGGACAAGAAATTCCCCGGCCGGCTCGACAACATGCTCAAGGCCCTGCAGCACGTGGTGCCCAGCCACCTGATGGACCGCCAGCTGTTCCCGTTCGAAACCCTGCAGACCACGGGCGTGCCCAGCGAGGACGGCGACACCGCCTTCGACGAGGAACCTCTGCCCAGCGCACCGGCTCTACCCGCTGAACAGGTCATTGCCCTGACGCCGTCGCTCTGATCACCACGCCGCCCCATGCGCTCCCTCTGGCCCACCCCCCTCCCACGCCCGGTGCTGCTGGCGCTGGGCCTGGCTACGGCCCTGTGGCTGGGCGGCTGTGCCAGCGTGATCCGGCTCGAGAACGACGTCCAGAGCTACCCCCACTGGACCGCCACCGAGCGGCCGGTGGCCGGCGACAGCTTCCGCTTCGAGCGCCTGCCTTCTCAGCGCCACGACCGGCCCGAGCAAGCGCAGCTCGAAGCCCGGGTGGCCGAACGGCTCCAAGCGGCCGGCCTGGCGCCCGTGCCCGCGAACGGCGCCCCCCGCTGGATGGTTGAAGTGAGCGCACGCTCACTGCGCCTGCCTCATGCGCCTTGGGATGACCCCTACGATCGCTGGCCTGGCCCCGGGCTGGCAGGGCGCGACTATGTCGTCACCGGCAGCGGCCGGCTGGTGTGGATGCCCGCCTTCCCGCGGCTGGCGCCGCCGTATTACCAGCGCGAACTGTCGGTGGTGGTGCGCGACAGCCGCAATGGCCGCGCCGTGTTCGAAAGCCGGGCCGCGCACGATGGCCCCTGGGCCGACGGCCCGGCCCTGTGGGACGCGCTGGTACAGGCCGCGCTCGACGGCTTCCCGCAACCGCCCAGCGGCCCGCGCCGGGTGGTGGTGGAAGTGCCTCGCTGATCCGGCCTGGCGCCGGCCCGCCTCAGGACGGCAGGCCGTCGTAGCGCGCCAGCACCGAACGCAGCGCGTCGGCGAGTTCCTTGGCCGCGAACTTGGCCACGTACGCATCCGCCCCGGCGCTGCGCACATGGTTTTCGTTCGTGTCGCCGGTCAGCGACGAGTGGATCACCACCGGCAGGCCCCGCAACTGCGGGTCCTTCTTGATGTTGCGCGTCAGGGTGAAGCCGTCCATCTCGGGCATTTCCAGGTCGGTCAGCACCACCGCCACCTTGTCGTGCACCGGGATGCCCTGGGCCGCGCAATCGGCCGCGATCACCTGCAACTGGTCCCACGCCTCCTGGCCGGTCTTGGCCATCACGTAGGGCAGGTTCAGCACCTTCAGCTCCTGCTCGATCATGCTGCGGGCGACGAAGGAATCGTCGGCCGCCACCACCAGGCTGCCGGGCTTGATGCGCACCGCCGGGCCCACCGCCTCGGCCTTGACCTCGACCTGCTCGCTCGGCAGCACCCGCTGCAGGATGGACTCAACGTCGAGGATTTGCGCCAGCCGGGTGCTGTTCTGGTCGCCGTCGAGGCGGGCGATGCTGGTGACGTAGCCACGGGTGGCCGTGCCTTCGGCCGACAGGATCTGGCTCCAGTCCAGCCGCACGATGTCTTCCACCGTTTCGGCCGCGAACGCCTGGGTGGTGCGCGCGTACTCGGTCACCAGCATGATGTTGAGCCCGGTCTTGGGCACACACCCCACCACGGCGGGCAGGTCGATCACCGGGATCACCTGCCCGCGCAGGTTCACCACGCCCAGCACGTGTTGCGGCGCACCGGCCATGGCCGTGACCGGTGGCATGGCCACGATCTCGCGGATCTTGAACACGTTGATGCCGAACAGTTCGGAGCGGTCGCTGCCCGCGGATTCCCCCAGACGGAACAGCAGCATTTCGAACTTATTGGACCCGGTGAGGTTGGTGCGTTCGTCGATGTCCTGTTGGAGGGTATTCAAAGCCATGGAAAGTCCTTGTGGATGGCAGCGCAGCCTGCCTTGGTTACCATTCTAGGCAGATCCACCCCCCCATTGGGAGCGCTGCTTGCACTGTACCCGCATCCTGGCCATCCGGCACGGTGAAACCGCCTGGAACAAAGACACCCGCATTCAGGGCCAACTCGACATTCCGCTGAACGAGACGGGCCACTGGCAGGCCCGCCGCACCGCCGAGGCCCTGCGCCACGAACCGGTGGCGGCCGTGTACGCCAGCGACCTGCGGCGCGCCGCCCAGACGGCCGAGGCAATTGCCCTGGCCCAGGGCCTGGGCGTGCGGCACCACGCCGGTTTGCGCGAACGCCATTTCGGCGAATGCCAGGGGTCCACCTGGGCCGAACTGGAAACCCAGCGCCCCGAAGTGATCGAGCAGTGGCGCCGGCGCGTGCCCGACTTTGCGCCGCCGGGCGGCGAGTCGCTGCTGACGCTGCGCGAGCGCGTGGCCACGGCCTTCAACGAATTGGCCGCGCAGCACGTGGGCGAGCAGATCGCCGTGGTCGCGCATGGCGGCGTGCTGGACATCCTCTACCGCCTGGCCACCGGCCTGGAGCTGCAGGCGCCCCGCACCTGGGTGCTGGCGAACGCCGCCATCAACCGCGTGCTGTGGACCCCCGACGGCCTGACGCTGGTGGGCTGGGCCGACACCACCCACCTCGACGCCGACGCCCGCGACGAAACGGCCGCCGCCTAGCCTGGCTCAGGCTTCGGTGCTGCCGAACAGGCCGGGCGCCACCTGCGGCGGCTGCAGCCCCAGGTGCCGGAACGCCGCCAGCGTGGCCACGCGCCCGCGCGGCGTGCGCTGCAAATAGCCCTGCTGGATCAGGTAGGGCTCGATCACGTCCTCGATGGTGTCGCGCTCCTCGCCGATGCTGGCCGCGATGTTGTCCAGTCCCACCGGGCCACCATCGAACTTGTGGATCACCGCTTCCAGCAGCTTGCGGTCCATCAGGTCGAAACCCACCGGGTCCACGTCCAGCATGGCCAGCGCGCGGTTGGCCATGTCCAGGGTGATGGTGCCCGTGCCCTTCACCTCGGCGTAGTCGCGCACCCGGCGCAGCAGGCGGTTGGCAATGCGCGGGGTGCCGCGCGAGCGCCGCGCCACCTCGAACGACGCGTCGGGCTCGATCGGCGCACCCAGCAGCCCCGCACTGCGTTTGACGATGCGGGCCAGTTCCTCGGGCGTGTAGAACTCCAGCCGCCCGACGATGCCGAAACGGTCGCGCAGCGGGTTGGTCAGCATGCCGGCGCGGGTGGTGGCCCCCACCAGGGTGAAGGGCTGCAGGTCCAGCTTGATGCTGCGCGCCGCCGGCCCCTCGCCGATCATGATGTCGATCTGGTAGTCCTCCAGCGCGGGGTAGAGGATTTCCTCCACCACGGGCGACAGGCGGTGGATCTCGTCGATGAACAGGACGTCGTTGGGCTCCAGGTTGGTCAGCAAGGCGGCCAGGTCCTTGGGCTTTTCCAGCACGGGCCCGCTGGTTTGCCGCAAGTTGACGCCCAGTTCGTGCGCGATGATGTGCGACAGCGTGGTTTTGCCCAACCCCGGCGGGCCGAACAGCAGCACGTGGTCGAGCGCTTCCTGGCGCTTCTTGGCCGCGCCGATGAAGATTTCCAGCTGCTCGCGCACCTTGGCCTGGCCCACGTACTCGGTCAGCCCCTTGGGCCGCAGGGCACGCTCCAGCGCCTCCTCGCGGCTGCTTTCTGGCACGGCAGACACCATGCGCTTGGGCGCCGGGGCAAAGTCGTCGGTTTCGATCGCCATATGTACCTTTTACCAGCGCCCCTTATTTGGCCAGCGCCTTCAGCGCCAGCTTGATGCCTTCGCTCACGCCCACCTCGGCCGGCAGGGCCTTCAGCGCCGCTGCGGCTTCCTTGTCGTTGTACCCCAGCGCCAGCAAGGCCTGCTGGATGTCGTGGTGCGCATCGCTGTGCGCTGCACCACCCGCCGGCCCCAGGTCGGCCCCGATCTTGCCCTTGAGCTCCAGCAACAGGCGCTCGGCCGTCTTTTTGCCAATGCCCGGCACCTTCACCAGCCGCCCCACTTCCTGCGCCGTCACCGCCTGCGCCAGGTCCTGCACGCTCAGGCCCGACAGAATGCCCAGCGCCGTGCGCGGCCCCACGCCAGAGATCTTGATCAATTGCCGAAAGGCCTCACGTTCAGACGGCGTGGCAAAGCCATAGAGGATCTGCGCGTCCTCGCGCACCACGAAGTGCGTCAGCAGCGCCACCTTCTCGCCGCTGGCCGGCAGGTTGTAGAACGTGCTCATGGGCACGTCCACTTCGTAGCCCACGCCGTGGCAATCGATCAGGATTTGCGGGGGGTTCTTTTCCAGCAGCGTGCCGGTCAACTTGCCTATCATTGAGGGATTCCTTTTTTCGGATTATCGGTTTGATTCTTCGCCACACCTTCTCGCCGCCCGACAACCTGCGCATGTCGCACCTGTGCGGCCCCATGGACGCCCACATCCGCACCATCGAGGCGGCGCTGCAGGTCAAGGTGGCGCACCGCTTCGAGCAGTTCCGCGTCGAAGGTCCCAAGGCCAAGGCCGAACAGGCCATGGAAGTGCTGCAGGCGCTCTACGAAATGGCGCGCGCGCCCATCCCGGCCGAGCAGGTGCAGCTCATGCTCAGCGGCGACACCGCGCTGCCCGACGACGGCGTGGACGCCGTGGTGGTGCAGACCCGGCGCGGCGAGGTGCAGGGCCGCACCGCCAACCAGAAACGCTACCTGGCCAACATGGCCACGCACGACATCACCTTCGGCATCGGCCCGGCCGGCACCGGCAAGACCTACCTGGCCGTGGCGTGTGCGGTCGACGCGCTGGAGCGCAGCGCGGTGCAGAAGATCGTGCTCACCCGACCGGCCGTGGAAGCCGGCGAACGCCTGGGTTTTTTGCCCGGCGATCTGGCCCAGAAGGTGGATCCGTACCTGCGCCCGCTCTACGACGCGCTGTACGACCTGATGGGCTTTGACAAGGTGCAAAAGGCCTTCGAACGCCAGCAGATCGAGATCGCGCCGCTGGCCTTCATGCGCGGGCGCACGCTCAACCACGCCTTCGTCATCCTCGACGAGGCGCAAAACACCACGCCCGAGCAGATGAAGATGTTCCTCACCCGCATCGGCTTCGGCAGCAAGGCCGTGGTCACGGGCGATATCAGCCAGATCGACCTGCCGCGCACCCAGTTGAGCGGCCTGATCGATGCCGAGCGCGTGCTCAAGCGCGTCAGGGGCATCGCCTTCAACCGCCTGACCAGCGCCGACGTGGTGCGCCACCCGCTGGTGGCCCGCATCGTCGATGCCTACGACAAGATGGCCCCCAAGGAATGACCATGGCCTTGCCGCAACTCACCCTGTCCCTGCAGTTCGGCCGTTTCGACGGCGTCGCCGAGCACCGCGCCGCCCTGCCCCGCCAGAAAGTGGCGCGCTGGCTGCGCCACGCGCTCGACGCCGACGGCGAAATCACCGTGCGCATCGTCGATGCCGAAGAAGGCCAGGCCCTGAACCGCGACTACCGCCAGAAGGACTACGCCACCAACGTGCTGACCTTCGACTACGCGCAGGAGCCGGTGGTGATGGCCGACCTGGTGCTGTGCGCCCCGGTGGTGGCGCGCGAAGCGGCCGAGCAAGGCAAGACCCTGCAGCAGCACTACGCCCACCTGCTGGTGCACGGCGCGCTGCACGCCCAAGGCTGGGACCACGAAACCAGCGAAGAAGACGCGGAAGCGATGGAGGCCCGCGAAGTCGAGATCCTCGCCGCCCTGGGGCACCCCAACCCCTACGCCGGCTGAGCACACCCCGTCAGCCCAGCAACTCGCCCTTGAGGCAGTGCACGAACACCCAAGCATTCACCAGAGGCGCCCCATCAGGGGGCGTTGGCCTTCCAGGCCCGGATGGCGGGCAACGACTGCAGGTAGTGGTAGGCCACCTGTGGATCGTCGTACCGGTGGACCGCACCAACCGGGCAGGCCGTGCGCGCGAGGCAACGGTCCTGACAGACCGAGCCGGGCTGCAAGCGGTACTCGACGCAGGCCCGCAAACCGGCTGCAGCAGGCGGTCGGGTATCGACACCCTGGGCACCGATGGGCGACAGGGCCTGTGCCGGACAGGCCGCCACGCATGGCTGCCCGCTGCAATCCAGGCAGGGCGACGGCAGGGTGCGCCTCAGGGTCAGGGGCAAGTCGGTGTCGGCCAGCACCACGGCCCGGTAGGCAAACCAGCTGCCCCACTCGGCATCCACCCCCACCCAGAACGGCGACGGATGGTGCCAGCCGGCCAACTCGCCCAGCCGCTGCAGGCCCACGGGCCGCGGGCCCGGGAACACCTGCACCCAGGCATGGCCAGCCAGCGGCCCGTTCATCCAGGCCTGTATACATTCGCCCACGAAGGTGTCCACGGGGTCACTGCCGTGCCATCCGCGCGCCTGCAGCGCTTGCCAGAACCCCCGCCCCTGGTGGCCGATCAGGATCAGCTGGCGGTAACGGGCCCGCTCCTGCGGAGTGAGCGCCAGCGAGGCCTGCACGTCGGCCGGCAGACTGGCAAGGTCCAGCACCGCGTGCAGCGACAGCCCCTGGGCGGTCAGCGGCGCGAACACCCGGCTCATGCCGCCCCCATCTCCAGGGGAATGGTCACCGGGCCGTCGTTGACCAGGTGCACCTGCATGTCGGCAGCGAATTCGCCGGTCGCCACCTGCGGGTGCTGGCGGCGCGCCTGGGCGACAAAATGCTCGTACAGCCGCCGACCTTCATCGGGCGCCGCAGCACCAGTGAAACTGGGCCGGTTACCGCCCGACACGTCCGCCGCCAGAGTGAACTGGCTCACCACCAGCAAGCCGCCGGCCACGTCCTGCACGCTGCGGTTCATCTTGCCGGCCTCGTCGGCAAAGACACGCAACTTCAGCACCTTGGCCAGCAGCCGGTCGGCCACCGCGTCGGTGTCACCGCGCTCGGCGCACAGCAGCACCAGCAGGCCCGGCCCGATCTGCCCGATCACCCGGCCCGCCACCTCCACCCGTGCCTCGCGCACGCGTTGCAGCACCGCTTTCATTTCAGGTCGCTTTCATCGCCAAAGTGGGCTTCCACGTTGTGGGGCAACAGCTGGATGGTGGCCCGAAGGCCGGGCACGGCGCTCATCAGAGCCTGCTCGACGCTGACCCGCAGCGCCGCGGCCCGCCCCAGCGACCAGTTGCCGGGCATGTGCATGTGCACGTCCACAAAACAGCGGTGCCCCGCCTTGCGGGTGTGCAAGTGGTCAAAGCGCACGATCGCGGCCTCGCCGCGCCGATGCTCGAACTGCTGCAGGGTGGCCTGTATGGTCGCCTGCACCTCGGCATCCACCGCCTCGTCCATCAGCCCCTGGGCCGACTGCCACACCAGCCGCCCGCCCTCGCGCAGGATGTTCAGCGCCACCCCGATGGCCACCAGCGCGTCCAGCCAGAGCCAGCCGGTCAGCATCACCAGCACCAGCCCGGCCACCACGCCCACCGAAGTCCAGACGTCGGTGAACAGGTGGCGGGCATCGCCTTCCAGCGCCATGGAGCGGTGCACCCGGGCCGCCTGCAACATCACCCAGGCCAGCAGGCCATTGAGTACCGAGCTGGCGATCGACAGCCCCAGGCCCCAGTTCAACTGTTCCAGCGGCTGGGGCGTGATCAGCCGGCTCACCGCCGCCCACACGATGCCCAGCGCGGCCACGATGATCAGCACCCCCTCGAACCCGGAGGAAAAGTATTCGGCCTTGTGGTGGCCGTAAGGATGGTCCTCGTCAGCCGGGCGCGCCGCTACCGTCACCATCATGAGCCCGAACACCGCACCCGCCAGGTTCACCAGCGACTCCATCGCGTCCGACAGCAGGCCGACCGAATCGGTGACCCACCAGGCGGCGGTTTTGAGCGCGATAGTGACCAGCGCCACTGCCACCGACACCATCAGCAGGCGCTGCGGCGTAAGGCGTTCGAGCAGGTGCTGGTTCACGCCAGCGTCACCCGGGCGAACTTGCGCTTGCCTACCTGCACCACATAGGTTCCGGCCGCGAGCTTCAGGCCTTTGTCACTGACCACCGAACCATCGACCCGCACCCCGCCACCGTCGATGAGGCGGTTGGCCTCGCTGGTGGACGGCGCCAGGTTGGCCTGCTTGAGCAGTGCGCCAATGCCCAGCGGCGCCCCACCCTCTGCGAGCCCCAGCGCCAGCTCGGGAATCTCGTCCGGCACACCGCCCTTGCTGCGGTTGATGAAATCCTGCTCGGCCGCGTCCGCCGCCGCTGCGCTGTGAAAGCGCGCGGTGATTTCCTTGGCCAGCGCCACCTTCGCGTCCTTGGGGTTGGCGCCCTGGGCCACGGCGGCCTTCAGCGCCTCGATCTCGGCCTCGGACTTGAACGACAGCAGCGTGTACCAGCGCCACATCAGCGTGTCTGAAATGCTCAACACCTTGGCGAACATGGTGTTGGCGTCTTCGGTGATGCCGATGTAGTTGCCCTTGGACTTGGACATCTTCTCCACACCGTCCAGCCCCTCCAGCAGCGGCATGGTCAGGATGCACTGCGGCTCCTGCCCGTACTCGGCCTGCAGGTGGCGGCCCATGAGCAGGTTGAATTTCTGGTCGGTGCCGCCCAGTTCCAGGTCGGCCTTCAACGCCACCGAGTCGTAGCCCTGCATCAGCGGGTACAGGAATTCGTGCACGCTGATCGGCGTGCCAGCGGTGAAGCGCTGGTGGAAGTCGTTGCGCTCCATCATGCGCGCCACCGTGTACTTGGCGGCCAGCTGGATCATGCCCATGCTGCCCAGCGGCAGGCACCACTCGCTGTTGTAGCGGATTTCGGTTTTGGCTGGGTCCAGCACCAGACTGGCCTGCTTGTAGTAAGTCTCGGCGTTGGCCTGGATCTGCTCGGGCGTGAGTGGCGGGCGCGTGCTGTTGCGACCCGAGGGGTCGCCGATCAGGCTGGTGAAGTCGCCGATCAGGAAGATCACCTGATGGCCCAGGTCCTGCAGCTGGCGCATCTTGTTGAGCACCACCGTGTGGCCGATGTGGATGTCGGGCGCGGTCGGGTCCAGCCCCAGCTTGATGCGCAACGGCTGGCCGGAGGCTTCGCTCTTTTGCAGCTTGCGCACCCAGTCGGCCTCCGGAATGAGCTCCTCGCAGCCCCGGCGAGTGACCGCGAGCGCGTGCGCGACCGCGTCGGACAAGGGGGCCGCCGGCGCCTGGGCGGAGGTGGGAGGGTGATCGTTCATAAGGGTTATTCCAGATGCGTTGCAACAGACAGCCGGTACAATGGCACGTTGATTTGGTTAGGGATTTTAGTTGGCCTGCTTCTTGCTGGCCGATCCCCGCGGAGCCAGCACCTCCGGTGCTCAGCCGCTCCGACGCCAACTGTACCCCGTTGTCGGCTCCCGCCCTCCAGGCGTGACCGGGAAGAATTTTTGTTTGTTTTGCGCATGAACCGATTGCTTTCCACCCTGCAGCTCGCCGTTCAACGCCACCCCAAACGCTTGGTGGGGGCGCTGGGCGCCTTGCTGCTGGGCACCGGCGTGACAGCCTTCGGCATCGCGCCGCTCGACGACGGCCTGGACCAGATCCCGGTGCGTCAGCTGGTCGAAACGGTACAGCCCGCCACGCTGGTGGCGCAGGGCGCCCTCGACGCCCCCGTGCCCTTCGTGCTGTTCCGCAGCGATGTCACCCGCCGCGACGACACCGTTGCCACGCTGCTGCAGCGCCTTGGCGTGAACGACAGCGAGGCCAGCGCCTTTCTGCGCCAGCACGCGGCAGCCGCCGAATTGTTCAAAGGCCGCGTGGGCAAGCTGGTGATGGCCGAGGCAGACGACCAGCAGCGCCTGGTGCGGCTGACGGCACGGTGGCTGCCCAGCGACGACAGCCCCACCTACCGCCGGCTGGTGGCCGAACGCACCGACAACGGGATGCAGGCCCGCGTCGAAAGCGCCGAATTCACCACCGCGGTGCGCCTGAGCAGCGGCACCATACGCAGTTCGCTGTTTGCTGCCACCGACGCCGCCCGCCTGCCCGACAGCATCGCTTCGCAGCTGGCCGACCTGTTCTCCGCCGAGATCGACTTCCGCCGCGACCTGCGTGCCGGCGACACCTTCAGCGTGGTCTACGAAGCCCTCGAAGCCGACGGCGAAGTCTTGAAGTACGGCCGCCTGCTCAGCGCCGAGTTCGTGAACCAGGGCAAGGCCCACCAGATGATGTGGTTCGAAGAACCCGGTCAGAAAGGCGGCTACTACACGTTCGACGGGCAGAGCCTGCGCCGCGCCTTCCTGGCCTCTCCGCTGGCCTTCTCGCGCGTCAGCAGCGGCTACGGCATGCGCTTCCACCCCATTTCGGGCGACCGCAAGCCCCACCTGGGCGTGGACTTTGCCGCGCCCACCGGCACGCCGGTGCGCAGCGTCAGCGACGGTGTCGTGAGTTTTGCCGGCTGGCAGCGCGGCTACGGCAACGTCATCGAGATCCAGCACCGCCAGAACAAATCCACCCTCTACGCCCACCTGCACCGCATCGACGTGCGCAAGGGCCAGCGCGTGGAACAAGGGCAACTGATTGGCCAGGTCGGCTCCACCGGCGCCTCCACCGGCCCTCACCTGCACTTTGAGTTCAAGGTTGCAGGCGCGCACAAGGACCCCCTGACCATCGCACGCACCAGCGAAGGCCAGCCGATCGGCGCCGCCTCTCGCCAGGCGTTCCAGCAAGCGGCCCAGAGCATGCGCCTCAAGCTGGCCTCGGCGGCGACCATCGTCCAAGCCAGCGCCGACTGATCGCCGTTGCACGCGGGCTCGCCCATGGCCGAACATTACATCGGCCTCATGTCGGGCACCTCACTCGACGGGGTGGACGGCGTATTGCTCGCCCTTGAAGGCGCCACGGTCCAGGTACTCGCATCGGCCGCCGTCCCGCTGCCGGAGTCGCTGCGCGATGCCTTCCTGACCCTCAACCACAGCGGCCCCGACGAGTTGCACCGCGCCCAGCAGGCCGCCCATGCACTGGTCGGCCTCTACGCCCAGGTGGTGCATTCACTCCTGGACCAATCGGGCCTGCCACCGGAGGCGGTACAGGCCATCGGCGCCCACGGCCAAACGGTACGGCACCTGCCACCCGGCGTTGCCCACTGCACGCCTTACACCCTCCAACTCAACCAGCCAGCCCGGCTGGCCGAACTCACCGGCATCACCGTGGTGGCCGACTTCCGCAGCCGCGATGTGGCCGCAGGAGGGCAAGGGGCACCGCTGGTCCCGGCTTTTCATCGGGAGGTGTTTGCCACCCCAGGCATGTCGGTGGCGGTGGCCAACGTGGGGGGCATTGCCAACGTCACGGCACTGACCGCCGACGGGCGCGTCTTTGGCCTCGACACCGGGCCCGGCAATGCCTTGATGGACGAGTGGTGCCAGCGCCACACCGGCCAGCGCTACGACGATGCCGGACGCTGGGCCCGCTCAGGCACCAGCGACCCGGCATTGCTGCAACGCCTGCTGGCCGAACCCTATTTCAGCCAACACGGGATCAAGAGCACGGGTCGCGACCTGTTCCACCTCGGTTGGCTGGAGCAGCACCTGCAACAGGCACCGCCGCTGCAGCCTCAAGACGTGCAGGCGACGCTGCTGCAACTCACCGCCCGCACGCTGGCCGACGGGATTCGAAATATCGATTGGGGCGGCACACCGCCCAGGCGCCTGCTGGTCTGTGGAGGTGGGGCGTTGAATGCGGCGCTGCTCGACGCCCTGGCCGGGGCACTGCCCGCGCTGCAGGTGGACACCACCGCCGCCTTGGGCTGGCCGGTCATGCAGGTGGAAGCCGCCGCATTCGCCTGGCTGGCCCAGCGTTGCCTGCACGGGCTGCCCGGCAACGAACCGCAGGTCACGGGCGCACGCGGCCCGCGCATACTGGGCGCGATTTACCCGGCGTGAAGCCGCCGGGCCTTGGGTATCAGACGCTGAAGCTGGAACCACAACCGCAGGTGGTGGTGGCGTTCGGGTTCTTGATCACGAACTGCGCACCCTGCAGGTCTTCCTTGTAGTCGATTTCTGCACCGACCAAGTACTGGTAGCTCATGGCGTCGATCAACAACGTGACGCCGTTCTTGCTCATCTGGGTGTCGTCGTCGTTGACGACCTCGTCGAAGGTGAAGCCATACTGGAAGCCGGAGCAGCCGCCACCCTGAACAAACACCCGCAACTTCAGGTCGGGATTGCCTTCTTCGGCGATCAGGTCGGCCACCTTGGCGGCCGCGCTGTCGGTGAAGACCAGCGGGGCGGGCATTTCGGTGTCGACGGTGACTGCAACTGCGCTCATGGTGGAACCTTCTGGACGAAACGGAACAGTTAAATACTAAAGCAAAAAAGTCAGGAATTGACCCGCAACGGCCATTCCCAGCGACGGCAACAGGGTCTTTACCCAGGACCATCAACAAAAAACCGCCACTGGCAAGCACCAGGGCGGTTTTCTGAGGCAGTGCCAGCGGATTAACGCTTGGAGAACTGCTTGCGGCGGCGTGCGGAACGCAGACCGACCTTCTTACGCTCGACTTCACGGGCGTCGCGGGTCACGTAACCGGCGGCGCTCAGCGCAGGCTTCAGCGCTGCGTCGTAGTCGATCAGGGCGCGGGTGATGCCGTGGCGCACGGCGCCGGCCTGGCCGGATTCACCGCCACCGTGGACGTTGACCTGGATGTCGAAAGATTCGACGTTGTCGGTCAGCACCAGCGGCTGCTTGGCGATCATGATGGAGGTCTGGCGGCCGAAGAACTGTTCGATGTCCTTGCCGTTGACCGTGATCTTGCCGGAGCCTTTTTTCAGGAACACGCGGGCGACGCTGGATTTGCGACGGCCGGTGCCATTGTTCCAATCACCAATCATGTGAGCTCCTTAGATGTCCAACACTTTGGGTTGCTGGGCGGTGTGCGGGTGCTCGGCACCACCGTACACCTTGAGCTTCTTGATCATGGCGTAGCCCAGAGGACCCTTGGGCAGCATGCCCTTGACGGCCTTCTCCAGCGCGCGGCCGGGGTGCTTGGCTTGCAGATCACGGAAGTTCGTACCGTAGATGCCGCCCGGGAAACCGGAGTGGCGGTAGTACATCTTGTCCAGGGACTTGGTGCCCGTGACCTTCAGTTTGGCGGCGTTGACGACGACGATGAAGTCACCGGTATCAACGTGAGGGGTGTAGATGGCCTTGTGCTTGCCGCGCAGTCGGCGTGCCACTTCGCTGGCAACACGTCCGAGCACCTTGTCGGTGGCGTCAACCACAAACCACTCGTGCACCACCTCAGCGGGCTTGGCGCTGACGGTTGTTTTTTGCATGAGATTTCTCTTCAGTAGAGGGTTTGGAGGCTCTTTTCCACGTTCGGCCTTGCTCTGTTGGCAAGCTCTTAGGTGGTGTTTGCACCGCCCGCATTCACCGGCAGCACCTTCGCCGCGGAGCCAAAAAATCGCTGCGAAGCCCAGCATTATAGTCGACCACGTTGCGCCAGATCAAGCTCCCCGCCCACAGGCCCGCGGCAAGTGCCTTCAGCCGCTCTAAAATAAGGGTTTACCCTTGCATCCTCGGTCCCTGCCGAGGCATGCCTTTTTTCTGCGACACCGAAGATCAAACCCATGCCCACCCAACTGAAACTGATCGCCCTGGCCGCCGCACTGGCGCTGACCGCATGCGGCAAAAAAGAGGACGCGGCTGGCACCGCCGCCCCCGCCAGCGATGTTCTGGTCGTCAAGATCGGTCATGTCGGCGCCACCAGCGGTGCCGTAGCACACCTCGGCAAAGACAACGAAAACGGCGCCCGCATGGCGATCGATGAACTGAACGCCGCCGGCATCACCATCGGCGACAAGCCGGCCCGCTTCGAACTACTGGCCGAAGACGACGCTGCCGACCCGAAACAGGGCAGTGCAGCCGCCCAGAAGCTGGTGGACGCCCAGGTCCACGGCGTGGTGGGCCACCTGACGTCCGGCACCAGCCTGCCCGCCTCGCACATCTACCACAGCGCCGGCATTCCGCAGATCACGCCCTCATCCACCAACCCCAAGCTGACCCGCCAGGGCTACGCCAGCACCTTCCGCCTGGTGGCAGATGACGTGCAGCAGGGCAGCGCCATGGGCCGCTACACCGTCGACACGCTGAAGGCCAAGACGGTGGCCGTGATCGACGACCGCACCGCCTACGGGCAAGGCTTGGCCGACGAGTTCGAAAAAGCCGCCGCCGCGGCCGGTGCCCAGGTGGTCGCGCGCGAGTTCACCAACGACAAGGCCACCGACTTCAACGCCATCCTCACCGCCATCAAGGCCAAGAAGCCGGACGTGGTGTTCTTCGGTGGCATGGACGCCGTGGGCGGCCCGATGCTGCGCCAGATGCGCCAGCTCGGCATGCCGGCGAAGCTGGTCGGCGGCGACGGCCTGTGCACCGGCGAGATGATCAACCTCGCCGCCGAAGCCCTGGGCGATGAGCAGGTGTTCTGCGTGGAAGCCGGCGGCGTGGACGGCGACGAAGTGGCCCTATCGGACAAGTTCCGGGCCGACTTCAAGGCCAAGTACAACGTCGAAGTGCAGGCCTATGCCCCCTACGCCTACGACGGCGTGAAGCTGCTGGCCCAGGCCATGCAGACCGCTGGCTCGGCCGACCCGGCCCAGTACCTGCCGGCGCTCAAGGCCATCCAGTACCAGGGTGCGTCGGGCAAGGTGGCGTTTGACGAGCAGGGCAACCGCAAGAACGCCGCGCTGACGTTGTACACCTTCAAGGCGGGCCAGCGCGAGCGCCTCGCGGTGATCCGCTGATCGCCCCTGATCCCCTGAAAAACGGCCTGGCTGCCTCGCGGCCCAGGCCGTTTGCTGTTCCTGCGCCTTGCTTGCGGATACCATCGCCCCATGTTCAGTTACCGCCACGCCTACCACGCCGGCAACCACGCCGACGTGCTCAAGCACCTCACGCAGGTCGCCTTGCTCCATTACCTGGCCCAGAAAGACACCGGTCTGATGGTGGTGGACACCCACGCCGGCGCCGGCGTGTACCGGCTTGACCAGGAACTCGCGCGCACCTCGGCCGAGTCGGACGCGGGCATCGCACGGCTGGTGGCCGCCGAGCAGGCCGCCATCGCGCAAGGGCAACCGGTACCGCCCGCCGTGGCGGCCTACCTCGATGCGGTGCGGGCCTTCAACCCCGATGGCCGTTGGCGCACCTACCCGGGCTCGCCCTGGATCAGCCAGTCCCTGCTGCGCCCGCAGGACAAGCTCAAACTGTTCGAGGTGCACCCCACCGACACCAAGGTGCTCGAAAAGCAGGTGACCGAGCTGGGCAAAGGCAAGCAGATCGAGGTGCTGCGGCGCAACGGCTTCGAGGGCCTGAAGGCCCTGCTGCCACCGCCCACCCGCCGAGGGCTGGTGCTGATCGACCCCAGTTACGAGCTCAAGACCGACTACGCCGCCGTCATCGACTGCCTGGAAGACGCGCTGCGGCGCTTCCCCACCGGCACCTACGCCATCTGGTACCCGGTGATCGCACGGCCCGAAGCGCACGCCTTGCCGCGCAAGCTCAAAGCGGTGAGCGAGCGGGCGGGCCGCGGCTGGGCGCAAGCAGAACTCAACGTCGGGTTCACGCCCACCGAGGGCACCAGCGCGCAAATCGCACAGGGCCGTGCCCACACCGCCATGCGCGCAAGCGGCATCCACGTGATCAACCCACCTTACACGCTGGCTGGGCTGTGGCGTGAGGCCCTCCCCTTTCTCACACAGGCACTGCGCGAACCACAGGGCGCAGGCTGGACGGTGGAAGCGGGCACGGCCTGAAAGGCCCTGCACCATCAGCGACCGACCCCGCGTTTCCCCTAGGGCGCGGTGTGATCCAAAAAGCTTGAAGTCCCGCTAGCATCGCGGGCATGTTTGCCTTGACCACGTCTTCCCTGAGCCCGGTTGCCACAACCCTGGGGCTCTGTGGTGCCCTGCTGCTGGCGGGTTGCAGCCACCTCGTTGGCCAGCCACCGGAAGAGTCGACCTGGGCGACGGCATCGGCCCTGGGCGAAGCCCCTGCCTGGGAGCACCAGACCTTCAAGGGCCGCGCGGCCACCGATTACCGGGGCACCCAGCACCAGGGGCGCCCAGCCCTGCACGCCCACAGCCGATCGGGCAGCAGCCTGCTGCGGCACCGCCTGCAATGGCCAGCCGACCGCGTGGGGACCCTCCAGTTTTCCTGGTTCGTTGAAGAACTGCGCCCCGAATTCGACCTGACCGACCGGGAGGCCGAGGACGCCGTGGCCCGGGTCATCCTCACCTTCGACGGCGACCGCAACCGCCTGCCCGCGCGCGACCGCGCGCTGTCGGAGCTGGCACAGCTGGTGACCGGCGAGCCCATGCCCTACGCCACCCTGATGTACGTCTGGGACCACCAGCACCCCGAGGGCACGGTGGTGCGGCACCCGGCCACCTCGCGCATCCGCATGCTGGTGGTGCGCTCGGGCCCCGACGGCCTGGGCCGCTGGCAGGACATTGAACGCGACGTGCGCGCCGACTTCGAGCACGCTTTCGGCGAAGCCCCAGTCACGCTCACCGGCATCGGCCTCATGACCGACGCCAACAACACCCGCCAGACCGCGCAAGCGTGGTTCGGCCCTGTGCGGCTCGGCACGCGGCTGGCATCGGAGCCCTGAGCCGCTGCTGCCGTCAGAGCCCCAGGCGTTCGCACAGGGCCAGCGTGGGCCCGCTTTGGTTCATCGTGTAGAAGTGCAGGCCCGGCACGCCGGCGTTGCGCAGCTGGTCGCACAGGTCGGCCACCACGTCCAGCCCAAACGCCTGGATGCTGGCCGTGTCGTCGCCATAGCCCTGCAGCCGCAGACGGATCCAGCGCGGCACCTCGGCGCCGCAAGCGTCGGAAAACCGCAGCAGCTGCGAGGCGTTGGTGATCGGCATGATGCCGGGCACGATGGGCACGTCCACCCCCAGTTTGTAGACGTCGTCCACGAAGCGGAAGTAGGCGTCGCTGTTGAAAAAGTACTGGGTGATGGCCGAGTGCGCCCCGGCCTTGACCTTGGTGGCAAAGGCCTGCAGGTCCGCCTCGGGCGACTTGGCCTGTGGGTGGAACTCGGGGTAGGCGGCCACCTCGATGTGGAAGGCGTCTCCCATTTCGGCGCGGATGAAGGCCACGAGGTCGCTGGCGTACTGAAATTCACCGCCCAGGCCATAGCCGCTGGGCAGGTCGCCGCGCAGGGCCACGAGGCGTTTCACCCCCATGGCCTGCAGCTGCTGCAGTTGCGCACGCACGCTGCCCTTGGTGGCACCGATGCACGAGAAATGCGACGCGGCGGCCACACCTTCGGCCTGGATTTCGGCCACGGTGGCAAACGTCCCTTCCTGGGTGGAGCCGCCGGCACCGTAGGTCACCGAGCAAAACTCCGGCCGCTTGGCGTACAGCTTCTCGCGCGCGGCGCGCAACTTCACCGCGCCCTCGGGCGTCTTGGGCGGAAAAAACTCAAAACTCAGGGGCAAGCCCATACGAAAAACTCCCGGTTGCCATCACCGCCGGTGATGGCACTTTCAAAATAGTCGCGCAGCGTCAGGCCGTGATGCCGACAGGCTTGCGCCATGCGCTGTTCCACCAGCGCGTAGCTGGCCGCGTCTTTCACCAGCCCGCCCTTGCCGATGTGCTCGGGCTGCAGCTCGAACTGGGGCTTGACCAGCATCAGCAACTGCCCGCCCGGCTTGAGCAGCGGCACCAGGGCCGGCCACACCAGCGTCTGCGAGATGAAGGACAGGTCGCCCACGATGAGGTCGAACGGCGCTGCCGCAACGGGACCACCCGCTTCCCGAAGCCGCTGCGCATCGAGTTCACGGGCGTTGCACTTCTCAATGCACACCACCCGCGGGTCGCTGCGCAGCGTCGGGTGCAACTGACCCTGCCCCACGTCCACGCCCACCACCTGCGCCGCGCCGTGCTGCAGCAGGCAATCGGTGAAGCCGCCGGTGCTCTGGCCCACGTCCAGGCAGCGCAGACCGGTCACGTCCAGGCTGCAATGGTTCAGCGCCGCGTCGAGCTTGAGCCCGCCACGCGACACGTAGCGGGCCTCGGCCGCGTCCTGCAGCTGCAGCTCCACGGTCTCGCGCAGTTCCTCGCCGTTCTTGGCAACCACTTTCCAGTCGGTGCCTGTCAGCCGCCAGCGCACGCCCGCAGCAATCAGCCGCTGGGCCTGCGAACGCGATGCCGCCAACCCCCGCTCGACGAGCAACTGGTCAGCGCGCACGGTGCCTCAGTAGCGGTAGGTGTCGGGCTTGTACGGGCCCTGCTTGGGCACGCCAATGTAGGCGGCCTGCTCGTCCGTCAGCTCGGTCAGCTTGGCGCCCACCTTCTTCAGATGCAGGCGCGCCACCTTCTCGTCCAGGTGCTTGGGCAGCACGTACACCTTGCCGGCGTCGTAGCCATCGGGGTGGCAGAACAGTTCGATCTGCGCGATCGTCTGGTTCGCGAACGAGGAGCTCATCACGAAGCTCGGGTGGCCGGTGGCACAGCCCAGGTTGACCAGGCGGCCCTTGGCCAGCAGGATGATGCGCTTGCCGTCCGGGAAGATGACGTGGTCCACCTGCGGCTTGATCTCTTCCCACTGGCACTGGGCTTCCAGCGAGGCGACGTCGATCTCGTTGTCGAAGTGGCCGATGTTGCAGACGATGGCCTGGTCTTTCATGCGGGCCATGTGGTCGTAGGTGATCACGTTCTTGTTGCCAGTGGCGGTCACGAAGATGTCGGCCTGGCTGCAGGCCTCGTCCATCGTCACCACGCGGTAGCCTTCCATTGCGGCCTGCAGGGCGTTGATGGGGTCGATCTCGGTCACCCACACCTGGGCCGACAGCGAGCGCAGCGCCTGGGCCGAGCCCTTGCCCACGTCGCCGTAACCTGCCACCACGGCCACCTTGCCGGCCACCATCACGTCGGTGGCGCGCTTGATGCCGTCCACCAGCGATTCGCGGCAACCGTACAGGTTGTCGAACTTGCTCTTGGTGACCGAGTCGTTGACGTTGATGGCGCGGAACATCAGCGTGCCCTTGGCCGACATTTCCTTCAGGCGGTGCACGCCGGTGGTCGTCTCTTCGGTCACGCCGATGATCTGTGCGCTCTTGCGGCTGTACCAAGTGCTGTCTTCGGCCAGCTTGGCCTGGATGGCGGCGAACAGGATGCGCTCTTCCTCGCTGCCGGGGTTGGCCAGCACGGCGGGGTTGGTTTCGGCCTGCTTGCCCAGGTGCATCAGCAGCGTGGCGTCGCCGCCGTCGTCCAGGATCATGTTGGGGCCTTCGCCCTCGGTGCCCTTGGCGCCGAATTCAAAAATGCGGTGGGTGTAGTCCCAGTAGTCGACCAGGGTTTCGCCCTTGATGGCGAACACCGGCGTGCCGGCGGCGGCGATGGCAGCGGCGGCGTGGTCCTGCGTCGAGAAGATGTTGCACGACGCCCAGCGCACCTGCGCGCCCAGGGCTTGCAGGGTTTCGATCAGCACAGCCGTCTGGATGGTCATGTGCAGCGAGCCGGTGATGCGCGCGCCCTTGAGGGGCTGCTTGGCCGCGAATTCCTCGCGGATGGCCATCAGGCCAGGCATCTCGGTTTCGGCAATGCGGATTTCTTTACGGCCCCAGTCGGCCAGGCCGATGTCGGCGATGGCGCAATCGGCGTTGACGGGGTGTTTCAGCGGTGCATTCATGGGTGGCTCCAGCAGCAGGGTTCAGACAAACCACCGAACGGGGAGCACACAACCGCTCACCACACGTTCCAGTGGGCGAGCGTCGTTGCTGTGGGGACGGGCGAAGGTGATGCCCATCTGCTGCCGAGCCTCGCCATGTGGGCGCCCGCTGTGGGCACCATGGCTGCAACGCTCCTCGGCAACCTACCGATTATATGAAACCAGACACGCGACGTCCAACGGTGAAGGGGTTTGCAACCGACTCCCTATAATTCCGCGGTTCACCCACGGACCCATCTTGAGCTCCAACACCTCCTCTTCCTCCGCCCTTTCACTCGTTGCCGCCGACATGCAAGCGGTGGACGGGGTGATCCAGCGCAGCCTGGGCAGCGATGTGCCCCTGGTCGGCCAGGTGGCGGAATACATCATCGGCGCCGGGGGCAAGCGGGTGCGGCCCGCCCTGCTGCTCATGATGTGCGGCGCCCTGGGGTGCCAGGACGCGCGCCGCCACAGCCTGGCCGCCGTGGTGGAATTCATCCACACCGCCACCCTGTTGCACGACGACGTGGTCGATGAATCCACCCTGCGTCGCGGGCGCAACACCGCCAACCAGGTGTTTGGCAACGCGGCCAGCGTGCTGGTGGGCGATTTTCTGTATTCCCGCGCCTTCCAGATGATGGTGGAAGCCGGCGAGATGCGCATCATGCAGGTGCTGGCCGACGCGACCAACGTGATCGCCGAGGGCGAGGTGCTGCAGCTCATGAACATGCACGACGCGTCGCTGGACGAAGCGGCCTACCTGCGCGTCATCCGTGCCAAGACGGCCAAGCTGTTCGAAGCCAGCGCGCGGCTGGCGGCCATCCTGGCCGGCGCCGACGCCGAACTGGAGGCCCGCTGCGCCGACTACGGCCAGGCCCTGGGCGCCGCCTTCCAGGTGGTGGACGACGTGCTCGATTACGAAGGCACCGCCAGCGAGCTGGGCAAGAACCTGGGCGACGACCTGCGCGAAGGTAAGGTCACCTTGCCCATCATCTGCACCCTGCGCCGCTGCAGCAGCGAGCAGGCGGCACTGATCCGCGGCGCGATCGAGGAAGGCAACACCGAGCGGGTGGACGACATCCTGCACATCGTGCGTACCAGCGGCGGCCTGGCCGACGCGCGACAGGCCGCCATGGCCGAGGCGCAGCGGGCCATCGACGCGGCCCGTGTGTTGCCCGCGAACGGGTACACCGAAGGTTTGGTACAATTAGCGGCTGCACTGTTGGAGCGACGCTCTTAACGGCAAACATCGGGGTGTAGCTTAGCCTGGTAGAGCGCTACGTTCGGGACGTAGAGGCCGGAGGTTCGAATCCTCTCACCCCGACCAGGAATTTTTATACAAATCAAAGACTTAGACAAGTCTACGATCTGTGCCGAGAAGCGGCAAGTGGTTAATCAGTGGTTCAAACGAACCACCGCTCGCCTAGTCGAGCGAATCATGGCCCATCGATTTGCCTATACGAGGTTCCAAGCAACATGGAACTTTCCTATGGCTCATCTCGAAAATCGCTCGCGCACGCAGGTCACGGTCAGGAACCGCGACGACCTGACAAAGTTCTTCCCGCACAACAAACTTGCCGCCGCCCAGCGCTACATGAGCGAGCTGCGCGCGGCAGGCTTCAAGCCCACTGCCACCGTGCTCGATGAGGCCTATCTGGTGCGCTACACCCACAACGGCAAGCGCCGTAGCTTCACGGCAAAAAGCGAGAGCGAGGCCATCGCCACGCTTCAGCGCATCGAGTCCGAACAGCACCACGGCTTGTTTGTCGATTACACGCAAGGTCATCGCACCACCATGGCTGACTTGCTAGTGCGCTACCTGAAAGAAGAAGCACCACGACAGAAAAGCTTCTTGGTTACCGCCTACCAAATCAACATGTGGCTGGAGGACGCAGGCCTTCCACGCCAAAACATCGCGGAAATCCACGCAGCTCACCCGGCTCCACATGCCCGCCAACTCCAGATTCCGAAAGCCACTGGCCGCCGCATGTCTCAACCCTCGGACGCGGCGCAGTTCATTACCCGGTCTTTCGCCAGCTTAGAACCCGCTGACTTTCAAGATTACATCGACGAACGTCTGCAAATCGTCTCTCCCGCCACGGTCGACCGGGAACTCGATGTGTTTCGCGCCGTTTGCCAGGCAGCCATGACCAAGTGGCGCATCCACCTCCACATGAGCCCGATGGCCGGACTGGAGCGGCCCAAGTATTTCAATGAACGCGATCGTCGCTTGCGTAGCGACGAGGAAGCACGCCTCATGTCCGCCGCCCATGCCGAAGACATGCGCTGGTCATCCCGACAACTGGCAGACGAGCTCTATGCGCACAAGCGCTCTCAAACCAAGTACCAACGCCTGAAGACGTTAAAGGAGTCCAAGACGCTGATTGAGCAAACGGACCGCCCCACCCCGATGCTCTCCACCTTTATTCAGTTTCAATTGATGACGGGGGCTCGACGCGCCGAGACGCTGAAACTGCAGTGGAATCAAGTCAACCTGGAGCAACAAACCGCATTCCTGCCGGAAACCAAAAATGGCCGCGCCCGTACGCTGCCACTGCGCACCGACCTGGTTAAGCTGCTCCGTCAACTGCCGCGCTCGGACAACAATGTGTTTCCTATCACCATGGATTACTTGCGTAAGGCTTGGAACCGTATCTGTGAGGCTGCTGGTATTGCGACGGATGGCGATGACCGTCTTCGTATCCATGACCTGCGTCACGAGGCCATCTCTCGCGTCGCCGAGGCATCTTGCAACACCCCTGGGGGTTTCAGCCTTCTCGACTTGCAGGCCTTTAGCGGTCATCGCGACCCTCGGATGTTGATGCGGTATGCACACCTGACGCCCACGGGCCTCGCCAAGCGCCTGGATGCGGCCTTTGCGAATGAGGGGCACGTGACTACCCACCGGGGTCGCCGTCGGCTTACCGAGCATGCGGAACTCACCATGTCGGAACTCTTAACTACACCGTTGCAAGCGGAGGCTCCCCCGCCCAGGCCAGCCCAGGTCGCTTCGAATGTCGTGAGCTTTCAAGCCTTTCGCTCTCGTCTCGCCTGATTTCATTCGTCTTCGAAACGGAACGCCCCCATAGATCGTCCGATTGGGGGCCCCGGTGTGAAACGAGCCTGTGTGAAAACCCTCTCACTGGCCGAAGTTGAACTCGGCAGAATTCGCAGACATATCAAACAGGGTGGTCACAATATGTTGCGCCCAGCGGCGCTGCGTTTCTTCGCCGAACTGTCGGTGTAGGTGGCGCCCGCCATCGAAGTGGGCGCCACTACTTCGGACCACCAGTAAGTCTGCAGCGATTGCTGCCTAACGCCCTGGCGAGCCACAATCACGCTCAGCTCAGAACACGTTGGGCTGATGAACCTCGATGACGTGACCATCAGGGTCGTGCAGGAAGACTTGGTGCCAACCCGGAATGGCCCAGCAGCCGTAATCCGAGTAACGAATGCCAAGCTGATCGCACTTGCGCATGAAGCCCTGGATGTCATCGGTGCGGAAGCAGAAGTGACCGTGACCCATGGGGTTGACGAACTGCTTCATCTTGAAGCCCGTATCCAGGTCCCGCTCCGACCAGTGGAACTCGATATCCCCGTCGGTCAGAAAGTCCACCTTGCCCGTGTAGGCGCGGTCATCACGCTCACGGCTAATGACGGTGTGAGCCTCGTCGTTGATGGTGCCCAGGTCAAACAGCGTTTTGTAGAACTTCGTCAGCCGCGACAGGTTGTCCGTGCAGATGTTCATGTGGTGAAACTTGAATTGCATAGCGATCTCACTTTCGTTGACATGTTGAAGTTGCCCCGCAGACAAGAACCATCTGGCGCGGAACATGGATGAACAGGCGTCCTGCTCGACCCTGGGCGTACGATATCAACTTTCATCCATGAAGTCCACGATGCATCCATAAACTTTACTAGGTGTTTACCCTAGTGATTTCTTGAGTTTTAGCGAAGACAATGGGGCTATCCATGCATATGCAAAACTATAACTTCACCCATGAATACAAACGCCGTTGAAAGTGAACCTCAATCTCAAGAAGAGCTTGAGTGGTGCGTCCGCACCGAAATTTGCAGCGTGTCCGCTGCACGCAAGGTGGCCGCGATGCTTGATCTGGATCCAGATGAGCTTGCGGAAGGCAATGCATTACCTAGAGGTTGGCAGTTCATCCCCTGATGGCCACCCAAATTCCCCCGCCTATGGCCACCTCAAACTCCCCCACCTGAACTGATCGGGGATAGGGGTTTAACGCCGGCGTCGTCGGCACCTGTTGGCAGGACATTGATCCGGTCTTCCTCGAGGGAAGGCCAAGGAGTGAATGTCTTGAAGTCCAACCAACGCGCCACCATAGAGACACTGCTGGAGCGCAATACATCGCAACGCGAGATCGCCCGCATCACGGGCATCGACCGCAAGACGGTCAGGAGCTACCACCAGCGCTGGCTGGAGCAACTGCAGTCAAATTCCCCCGGGGTGGCCACCGGCTCGGCAGAGCAAATTCCCCCACCCTGGCCACCGGCTCCTGTGCCGGTGGCCACCTCCCTGTGCGAACCCTGGCGCGCGTTCATCGAAGCCCAACTGCGGCTGAAGCGAAACGCCACGGCCATCTACCAGGACCTAGTCGACCAGCAAGGCTTTGCTGGCCAGTACAACTCGGTCAAACGCTTCTGTGCAAAGTTGCGGCACAAGGAGCCCGAGCAGTTCGATCGCCTGTCCTTCCTGCCCGGCGAGGAGATGCAGGTGGACTACGGCGAGGGCGCGCCCACCCGCGTGCCCGGCAGCGACCGGTACCGCAAACCCCGCCTGTTCGTGGCCACCTTGCGGTATTCCCGTGCCAGTTTCCGGTGCGTGGTCTGGAAGTCCAGCCAGCAGATCTGGGCCGAGCTGCACGAGCGGGCCCTGCGGTACTTCGGCGGCTGCCCGCAATACGTGGTGCTGGACAAT